>JAEEGF010678920.1_pt1 | contig 108304 bp, 107 predicted proteins | sample 9134171 | NCBI WGS metagenome assembly JAEEGF01 (sample SAMN16246542, study PRJNA631951) | gut metagenome | biome: gut microbiome; feature: rumen; material: AP-attached | host: Bos | place: Iran: Karaj | collected 2018-10
CAACTTCGGTGATATCCTCGCAGGTTACTTCGCAAAGCTCATGGGACTTCCGGTAAGGCACCTCATATGCGCGTCAAACGAGAACCGCGTCCTGACCGACTTCCTGACAACCGGCCTTTATGACAGACAGCGTCCGTTCTACCGCACAAGCTCGCCGTCCATGGACATACTGGTCTCATCCAACCTTGAGAGACTTCTGTTCCTGGCCTGCGGATGCGATGCAGAACAGGTGAGGTCATGGATGAGTGACCTGAGCTCAAAGGGCAGCTTCAAGGTTCCTGCCTCTGTGCTTAAGAGAATCACAGATACATTCAAGGCATACTGCTGCACAGAGAAAGAGACTATCTCCACTATCGGAGAGACCTACCGCAAGGACGGTTATCTCTGTGATCCGCACACTGCTGTGGGAATCAAGGCCGCCGGAGACTACATGAATAAGGTGAAGGACAATGTGCCTGTGGTGGTGCTGTCCACAGCCAGCCCGTACAAGTTCCCTGCCCCGGTCTCGGAGGCAATAGGACTTCCTGTCAGCGGAGATGAGTTCTTCCAGATCGAGCAGATCTCAAAGAAGACCGGAGTTCCGGTTCCCAAGAACCTCAGCTCACTGGAGAGCAAGAAGGAGCTTCACGATGATGTGATTGACAGGACCGCAGTCATGGAATATGTGCTGCAGGTGCTGGGAATCTGAAAGGAGTGAATATGGAGATTATCTGTCTGGACCTTGAAGGCGTGCTTGTACCCGAAATCTGGATTGCATTTTCAGAGAAGACCGGGATTCCAGAGCTCAGGATCACAACCCGTGAGGAGCCTGACTATGACAAGCTCATGAGATACCGCATGAACATCCTCAGGGAGCACAGCCTGACACTGAAGGACATCCAGGATGTCATTGCCACAATCCGCCCTCTTGAAGGGGCCCGTGAGTTTCTGGACAAGGTCAGGGAGATCACGCAGGTAGTAATTCTCTCCGATACGTTCACAGAGTTCGCCAAGCCCCTGATGAGACAGCTGGGCTGGCCCACAATCCTCTGCAACAGCCTGATAGTAGATGACAAAGGAATGCTCACCGGCATGAGGCTGCGCCAGCAGGACGGAAAGAGAAAGGCAATCGACGGCTTCAGGTCAATGAACTTCCGCACCTTTGCAGCCGGAGACAGCTACAATGACCTGACTATGATCCGCAAGGCGGACAAAGGCTGTCTGTTCCGTGCTCCTGCGAACATACTCAAGGAAGAGCCTGATCTGAAGCTCTGCACCACCTATGATGAGTTCTTTGCTGAGATAAAGGCCTTTGTGGATGAAGGTCAGGCCTGAGCAGGCCAGCTGATCACAGCGCTTACAAGATCATCCTCTTTCTGGGTCAAAGTAATCTGACCGCCATGCAGGAACACTATGGTTGAGGCAATCGGAAGACCAAGACCCGAGCCTCCGCTTGTACGTGACCAGTCACCACGGGCCCAAGGCTCGAAGAAATCTGCGTCCATTGAAGCCGGAATACGTCCGGGGTTCGTGATCTCCATCCTGTAGCAGCCGTCAGCCTCACCCACCGTCCAGACAACAGGCTCTGCTGAGTCTCCTCTGGCTGCGATAGCATTGTCCAGAAGCTCTGTCACGGCACGGGACATCAGGCTGTCATCACATCTGATGCTCTGACATGAGGCCGATGCCTGAACTGACTGTGCGTCCTTGAATGAGGACAGGACATCACTGATGAACTGACTTGCGTCCAGGTTCTCCATCACTGGCTTTGCGTCAGCCTGGAGGTTGGAGAACTCTATGACACGCCCTATTCTCTCTGAGAGCTTGTCATTCTCGACCTGAAGCTCCTTGAGCGTGCTCTCATCCGCGGGGAACACCCCGTCATTCAGGCCGTCGATTATCATCTTCATCGCAGCTGTAGGCGTGTTGAGGTCATGTGAGATGCTGCTCAGCCATGCCTTACGGCTCTTGGCATTGGCCTGAAGGTCCTTGTCCAGCTCCTCTATGGCATCAGAGATCTCATTGAGCTCGCTGTTGCCCTGCTTGGGGACTGTGACATTCGGTTTGCCATGGGACAGGTCATTGAGGGCCTTGCGGACATCGTTGATGTATCTCGTGTTCCTGGAGCTGATGATCCATGCCGCCACAAGCGCGAACACAAGACAGACAGGGATGCTGAACATCAGGCCCTTGATGCAGGAGTTGATGATGTCCTTGGAGTACTCGTAGGTCCTTGGGCTGAATGTCAGAAGATCGATTATGAACGAATCCTCTCCGTCAAAGGCAATGACAATCGAGCCTATGACATCCTGGCCTTTGAGCATCGCCGGAATTTTTATCTCGGATTTGCCTGACGTGACATCGCCTATAGCCAGATCAGAGACAACCCCGTATTCGGAATAAGTCACTTCGATGTTTATTCTCGTCAGTTTTCCTGTGAATGTTGTTGACTCTGCCTGGTTCGGGAACCTTTGGTTGCCGGAGAAAAGGCTTGTAAGCATGCGTCCCTCTGCGGTCTTGCCGAAGGCCACCATGTTTGACCCGCTGGCATCCCTCAAGAGGAATCCGCTGACCCTGTTGTCATCTATGTTGGACACGGCCATCATGATTCCGTTCAGGCCGTAATCAGTGAAATCCCCGTCAGCGATGGCATTCTCGACGGAGACCACGAAATCATCATAGACCTCGTTCTTCCACCTGCCCTGGCTGGTCCTGTACTGCAGAAGCAACACTCCGAACTGGACCAGGAGCACAACAACCGCAATTGAGAAAATACTAATGAAGTAACGGAAGAAGAGCTTCCTCATCAGGCCTTCTCCTCCACCGGATAACCGATGAACCTGTATCCGTAACCACGGACCGTCTCAATCCACGGGTAAGGTCCGAGCTTTGCCCTGAGGTTCTTTATGTGTGTGTCCGCAATCCTCTCATAGGACTCGGATGTGTAGTCAAAGCACTTCTTCAGGATCTCTGATCTTGGCAGGATCCTTGAGGTGTTCCCGATCAGAAGTCCAAGGATCCTCCACTCTGCCGCAGTCAGCGCCACAGCCTCATCGTTGACCGTCACCTTGTGCTCGACCTCGTCAAAGCACATCACGCCGCTTTCCGCCTTGTAATAATACTTGTGGCTGGTCTCGACCTCCTGGCCTCCGTCCACCCTCCTGAGGATGGCCTGGACCCTCAGCACAAGCTCCTTCGGGGAGAAAGGCTTGGAGATATAATCGTCCGCACCGAGCTCAAAGCCATGGATGCGGTCCTCCTCAGCTATCTTTGCAGTCATGAAGATCACCGGGATGTCCATGCTCTTCCGGAGCTCCTGGACGAACTCAAAACCGTCCCCGTCCGGCAGCATCACATCCTGGATCAGGAGATCCGCCTTTGTGATCCTGAACGCATCACGGACCGATGCCAGATTCCCGAACCCGAGCACCTTGTAGCCTGCAAGTTCAAGGTACCTGCGTACTCCGTCTCTAATTACCTGATGGTCTTCCACGACATAAATCAACTTCATGATTTCTGTTTACTCCACAAAGAGTCTTTATTCAATATTTTATTATAGCACTTCACAAAAGTTCACATTAGTTATTGGGATGAAAGTCGGTGACAATGTGGATGTAGATGTTTGACTTATAGCTTCCTGCTTTCAGACCGAGTGACTGAGCATCAGGATATCCGTTGACCTTCGGAATAGTCAGATAAATCGCACCGTCGTCATGCCACCTGACATATGAGGCCGACTTGTCCTTGTATTTCTCCGGCTCTATGACAAGGCTGTAGTCATAAAAGTTTGCAGGGTTATAAGAGACAGCTCCATTTGAAGGCAGAGTCTCCGCAGACTGAGGATCTCCATACTTGTGTCCGAACGTAGTATTGCTTGATTCCAAAGTGGTCAGATACTTGATTGATGTATTTGTATGCTGTTGTTCCCTTGGTCCGTCAATCCAGTCAAGACTGAATTCCGTATTGTTGGCATTTCTTGCATCAGCAGAGCTGGAGAGGAAGATATAAACTTTTCCTGGATCCGAAGCGCTGTAGGATCCGGCATTTTTGGAGTTAGTCGTGAAATGATACTGGGCAATCTCGACTTTTGCACCGGTATCATATGTGTTTGCAATATCAATTGCATCTTCATTTCTCTCAACATAGAAGATGGCAGTACTGTCCATCGAGGAAGAGGGATCTCCCGGCTTGTAGTAACCCACGACCTGGACAAGATACTCAGCTGCTAGGGTCTTTCCCCTGTAACTTAAGACAACATCCTCCCCTCCAGGCCCGGGGGTCGCAGAAATCAAACTGATCTCGAATGTTAGATTTCCTATATAATAGGAGTCTGTTGGAATCAGCTGGTCGTCACCCATTACCGGCAAATCTGTGACAAGGATAATGTCGAACCAGGCAGACCTGTACATGCTGGTTCCGTTGGCATTAGCCACCTCCAATTCAATTGTTCTTACGTCGGTATCAATTCCGCCCTGCTTTCCGAAATGGATGCCGGTAGCAGACTGATTTCCGTTGACACCAGTGACATTCTGGTCACCTCCGGAGCCGGTGGAGCGTGCAAACAAATCCACTCCGAAATGCCGTTTGAAATTACTGTCCTCCACAAGAGTGTAATACCAGTTCTCACCGGATGTGACAGTGACTTTGAGTTTCGCATTCTCAAAGCCCGCCTGACCATTTAGAAAATTCAGGTCAATGATTCCAACGGTAGCAAGAGCCTGCATGTAGTAATAATAGGAATCATCGTGAATCCCTGAAGTATCTGTGTTTTCGGATTTGTCTTTAAAACTGGATGCCATGGTGTGGGTCAGATATTTGTTTGTCCCTTGGGAAAGAGTCGGCTCCAGGTCAATGAGATTACACCTGTCATTCAACTTGAAATACATGGTGGGATCAGCAAACAGAGGGATAGAGAGAATCAATAGAATTAGACAGATCAGAACTCTTTTACTTCCCATCAGTTTCTCTCCAGCGTTATTGTAACAGTCGCCCTATAGTTGCCATCCGGCCAGCTGTACCTTGTATCCTGGTCATAATGATCCAACATGAATCGTATCTGCTTGTTCTGGGAAGAGATTCTTTCATTTCTTGAGAATGTGTTCTGCCTTCCGCTTTTGGCAATCAGATCTATTACCTCGTCTCCTTCATCAAATCCGAGTGCAAGATAATAGTTTATCGGGGTCTGAGATGATCCATCTTTGATCATGAGAGGTGACGGCTCAATACACATTGTCCCTGTGCTGTTGTTTCTGAGATCCACAATGAATGTCCAATAACCGATCAGCCTTCCAATATCAAAACCACCGCTGATAGTGCCGTTATTATTCTCAATATTGGCATTGTATGTGACATCATCACCAAGAAGATCAAAATCCATTCCCACGGGACCGCCATCATGGTTGATGGTGCTGACAGAGAGTATCCAGTATTCTCCCATGAATCCGTAAACAGGGATACTTCCGGAATTGTTGTTGTGCAGATACTCTACTGCAAAGCAAATCGACATAGAGAGGATTAAGAATGTAATGACAAGTAAAAACCGCTTCATTCTTCCTCCCTTCAGTTTGCCCCTATGGTTATAGTCACAGTCGAGATATAGTCTTTCCCGCCGGTGAGATTGTTGAAATTAATACCTTTCAGGCTGAACACCCTTTTCGAGGTCAGCATTTTGGTTCCAATCCCAGGTAATGTGCTGTTATGGTTGTTGACCAGGATATCAGAGCTCTGTCCGCCCTTCTCTGCAATGACCTTGTTAGTCAATGATATTGTGACATTGCTGTTTCCGGATTTTGCCTTCAAATCAAGGACATCAGAGGACTCATACTGTTTATTTGCAGTTGTCAGCTTTGAATAGTAGTTGTAGTATTCCCCCTCATAAAGGCAGTTCTCTGCAGAGCCTATGAAATCGTTGCTGCCCGAGTCCGGGTTGGGCGAGTAATAATTAGCATCCTTCCAATTGCTATTGTTATCAAGTACAGGGACATTACCGTTATAGGAATAGCTTTTGAACGGTGTGAACTCTAGTGTGATTACCAAAGTGGTTTTTTTGTTAGTTATATATTCAATTATTATCGCGTCTGCAACAGTATTACTGCCCTTGGCTGCAATTGCAGTTATATCAAAGACACTTGACTGACTCGGGCCGCTTGACCCGTCCTCGGAAGTATAAGAGAAAGAATCCGATACTCCGGTATACACATTGATGATGGTCTTTGGAATTCCGCCTCTCTTGAAAGCTGTAATATCAAAAGATGTATCAGAGAGCTGTTCTGAATAAAGGGCGGAGGCAACAATAAGGATGATCAGCACAAGAACAAGCTTTTTCATGTGTTTGATATGACCTCCACTCTTATTGTCGCCGTGTAGGTTCCTTCCATCTCATAACTGTGGTTTGAGAATCTGAAAGCTATAGGATAAAGCCACCCTTCCCTATAGTTATCGAACTGTGGATCGGAGCTTGCAAAGGTTGAGCCGGAATAAGGGGCAACCTTTGATGTCGGGGGATCCTGTTTTTTATATTCTCTGTCATTGAAATTGATGATGATTGTTGCATCACTGGAAGACTCTGGAGAAACGGTGACACACCCTGCATTATTGGGGAACTCATCAAGCTTATCACATGACTCGGAGTACTGTGTTAATCCGGGATTTGTATTAAAGAACACAGGCATATAGATCTTGACATCATAACCGCCAAAGTAGGTCACGTTGTTCTTGACCATCTGCATTCTTGAGAAACTGAATTTCAAAGAAAATAAAAACAGGCTTTTAGTCCATGTGCCAAAACCTATGGTAGGAGCATCAAGTGTCGAATCAGAGAAACTTAGTTCTGATGCGGAATTACCTTTCGGATAGTTCTTATAAATGTCGTTGGCAGTCTTACTTGTGTCATACGAGGTGAAACTTGACTTGAAATCATAGTTTTGAGCCCCGGAATCTTTGTGCAGCTTGAAACCGATTGATACCTCACAGAACGCAGAGGACACGAAAATGAGTAAAAGCAATATTGTGAGAATCAATGCTTTCTTCACCTGTCTCTCCCTCTCCATTCTGGAATCCAGCCTCAAATACGGTCTAAAATGTAAAATTATCCTTTTATCCCAATAATAAATGTATATTAACTAAATATAGCAGTCAAGCTTTTTGTTTAATATTTTTCATTTTAACCGTCAAATTATGTAAAAAACTTTTACAAACTGAAAGACTTTTTTTTTACAGTTGCCCAGAAAGTGTCTTGTATGCTATTTTCTGACCTGTGACACAGACCCCGGTAAAACTCATCTGCATTGATGTGGACAACACCCTTGTGGATGACCAGAAGAACATCCCAGAACCCAACAGGGAGGCAATCAGGTGGGCGCATTTTGAAAAAGGCGCCCATATTGCCATAAACTCAGGCCGCATCGCACCGTCCACACGTGATTACATGGAGCGCCTCGGGGTTCATGACGCCTACCCTTCTCTCAACGGCTGCGTTGTCCAGGATTGGGACGGGACTCTCATAGAGGAGAACAACATTACCCGTGATGTGGCACTTGAAATCAATGCGATAGCCAGGAATCTCGGATGCGCGATGTTCGTTTATCATCATGACCTGTGGTATCTGGATCCCGGAAACGACTACTGGGCGGAGTCCGAATTCAAGGCCACGAACATCAGAGGGACCATCACTGACACAGACAGCCTCATAAAACGCCTGATCCCCAACAAGATGCTCGGAGTGCATATTGACCCATGTGTCACAGATTTGCTTCAGAAGAGGATATCAGAGCGTTTCTCTGCTGATGTCGATTGCTTCAAGTCAGATCCGCGTTTCCTGGAGATTGTCCCGAAGGGAGTGAACAAGGGAACTGCCGTGCAGGCATTATGCAGGCACTATGGCATCCAGAAAGAGAATGTCATGTCCATAGGCGATTATTACAATGACATTGACATGTTCCTGGCCTCAGGAATCTCCGTTGCCATGGCAAATGCCCCTGAGGACATCAAGAGCCAGGTTACATATGTGACAAAGGCAGACAACCTCCGCTGCGGTGTGGCAGAGGCAATATACAGATTCTTAGGCCAATAAAGGCGTAAATTCTCTGATACTTAATTTAAATTAAGTAAAAAATAGTAAAACAACAGAAAAAAAACACAGTTTTCTCTATTCTCCTGAAATAATTCCTGCACTTTTTTCGTATTAAAAGGCAAAAGACAAAACAGATTTTAGCTAAGGAGTGCTTTATGTGTGTGCTATTACAGTATTGCTTTTTAGATAACTTTAGAGTTATCATAATCATCAGGAGAAGATTATGTACGACATAGTCTTCTTCAGGGACTGCAAAGGAAATGAGCCTGTTGCGGACTATATCCGTGAACTGGATATTCGAAACGACAAAGAGGCAAGGATCAAACTATGTAAAATCAGAAGCTACATTAAAGTTCTGATGAAGCATGGAACATATGCGGGAAAACCGTTCATAAAACACATAGACGGTGAGATTTGGGAACTCAGACCTATGCAGGACAGATTATTCTTTGCAGCTTGGGTAAACGGAACGTTCGTTCTTCTGCATCATTTCGTGAAAAAGACCCAGAAGACTCCGGCTTCAGAGATCAGGAGAGCAAAAGCCGAACTGGCGCAGTTTTTGGAGGAACATGGTGATGAAAGGTAAGCTCACAACTTGGGAGGATGTAGAGAAAGAAGTATACACTCCTGAGGAAATAGCAATAAGCGATCTTCACGCAGAACTGATGAGTGAGCTCATCAAGGCAAGAAACGAGAGAAGGATATCTCAGAGAGAACTTGAGGAACTATGCGGTGTCAGGCAACCTGTAATAGCAAGGATGGAAAAGGGAGAGAACACAAAAATAGATACAATCATCAAAGTGCTCATCCCTCTTGGAAAAAAGCTTGCGATTGTTCCTTTGACTGAAACTGCAACTTATTAAAACCTGTTCTTCCTTCTCAGAACCCTGCCTGAAAGGCCACCTGTCAGCTCCCCGTCCTTCAGGGCAAAGGTTCCGTTGACCATCACATGATCAAGGCCGGAGCATCTTTCAAACGGGTGTGCCATGTCGGAGTTGTCTCTCAGGGTCTTCGGGTCAAACAGCACGAGATCTGCCTTACATCCTTCCCTGACAAGGCCACGGTCCTTGATTCTGAGTCTGCGGGAGACCTCGGATGTCATCTTCCTGATGACGGACTCAAAGCTGTGATTCTCCTTGATGCATCGCTCATAAAGCAGATGGATCGCACCGTTGGCACTTCTGGGATGGGCGAACGGACCGGTATAGAGGGCATCGGTCCCGAAACACATCAGAGGATCCTCGAATATCATCCTCAGGCTCCCGGAACTCTGGGTGATGTCCGACATCAGGGCATAGCCCTTCTCCCTTGAGAGAATATGGAGAAGCGCATCATAAGGCTCCATGGAAAGGGTTTCCGCCACCTGGACCATGTTCATCCCATTGAACTCAGGAGAGCTCTCCATTGTCACTATGCTGATATCTTCCCACGGGCACAGCTCGGAGATGCTGTCCCAACCATGAGGATGCATCATCTCATCAACAATCGAGGTCCTGAGCTGCTTGTCATGCTTTGTCCTCTCAAGCAAATCGGAGAGGTCTCTGGGAGACAGTCTGAGGACATCAGGAGGAAGCAGGCTGAAAAGGCTTGTGCTGCCGTATTCGTAGGGATACTGGTCAAAGGCCACATCATAGCCCTCCTCCCTCATGCGGTGGATCTTCTCAAGCACCAATGGGACCTTGGCCTGGTTCTTGCGCCCTATCGCCTTGAGATGCGATATCTCAAGACGCACCCCGGTCTCCCTTGTATAGGAGAGAATCTCGTCAATGGAAGGAAGTATGTCATCTCCCTCGCACCTGTGATGGACGGCGAAGATTCCGTCATGCCTTCTCACGACAGTCAGAAGCGCAAGGATCTCCTTCTTGCTTGCATACATGCACGGGGCATAATAGAGGCCTGTTGAGAACCCGAAGCATCCCTGCTCAAGGGAAGTCTCAAGAAGAGAGCACATCCTCTGTATCTCCTCATCAGTGGCTTCCCTGTTTGGGTTCCCCTCGATGGCATTGATCCTGAGACAGCTATGGCTCTGCAAGAATCCGCAGTTGATTCCGGGATTCAGCTTTTCAGAGTATGTCTTAAAATCAGTCCAGTCCCAGCTATCATAGTGCCCTATTATGTCGAAGAACCTCGGTTCATCACCCCGCCTCCAGGGATACACGCCAATGCCGCAGTTTCCTGACAGGTCAAATGTGATCCCCTGCTGGATCTTGTAAGGCATGGACGGGTTCCTGATCAGCTCAAGGTCACTGTGGGCATGCATGTCCATGAAACCCGGGCAGAGGATCTTGCCAGTTGCATCTATTACCTCTGCATCTGTCTGTGTGGATGCACCGCAGGGGCTGACTTTCTCGATTGTGGTGCCGCGCACAAGGACATCGGCCTCAAAGGGCCTTTCTCCCGATCCATCGATCACAGTGGCGTTTCTGAATAGGACGGACATGATTACTGCTTGTTGCCTGTCACCGCATCAAGGATCATCGACACCAGCATCTGGCTGTTGCCACGGATTGCGGTTGATGCAAGGGCCGCCTTGAGCTCCGGAATCTGGTTCTCACCGAAAAGTGCCGGCGGAAGCTTTGCCTTGTACATCTCGTTGGCAAGAAGTACAAACGCAATCTCAGGAGTACCCTTCTCGAACGGCTGGATCCTCAGGATCTCGGCAAAGAGGAATGCTGCCCTGGCCACAGGATGGAGTACTGACCACGGACCCGAGTACTGCTCGAACATCGCCTCTGTCTCCTGGCTCTGATTCCCGCCAAGGCGGTACTTGCCGGCACTGCGCTCATCGATTGACATGAGCATCCTGCTGTGCAGGTCCAAAAGCCTCTTCTCATTCAGGTCAAACGGGATTGAAGAGAGAGCGGATCTCATGTTCAGGGCCATTATCTGCTTCTCAAGCGGAATCTCGACCTGGTTCTCAAGGTCGAAAATTGCAAGCACCTGCTCAAGGCTTATGTCCGTGTTGTCATAAGTGAGGGCCTCAAGGACAATCTGGACCTTCCTGTCCGCTGACAGGGTTCCCTGGTTTGAGCTTGCACGCAGCTTGTCCGCCTCGCGGTAATCCTGGTTCCCGGTCCTGAGGGCACGGTTCTTCATGTATCTGAGCGTTCTGCCGTCAGCAGGCTTCTGAGTTCCCGCAGGAATGCTCCACACCCAGTCACCGCAACGTGCGGCGCCCTCGATCTTACCCTCTGCGCATAATGATCTTACGCGCCTCTCACTGATACCCCACTTCTGGGCAGCTTCTTTTGTGCTTATGTACTCCATGAGAATAGGATATTCCGAACTCGGTATGAATTCAAGAGACTCTTGTTCTGTTTCAGTTTATTTCAAAGTGCTTTCAGAGCGGGGCTTTCACTTGCCGAAACGCTGCCAGAGCTTCTCCAATGAGTAGAAATCCCTCATCTCCTGACTCATCAGGTGAATCACTATATCTCCGCAGTCAATCAGCTCCCAGCCGTCATCACCTACAGCCTTATGGCGGTTGCGCACCTCAAGGCCAACGCTGTCTATCTCGCTCCAGATCTCATGGGCAAGGCCTCTGAGGTGTCCGAGGCTGGTCACAGTGCAGATAATGAAGCAGTCAGTCCAGGAGCACTCCTCTGACACATCAATCAGTGTGACCTCCTGTCCCTTGTGGTCTTTAAGAAACTCGCAGATCTTCTCAGCCTGAAGTTTGGTTTCGTCTTTCATTTATTTCCTCCAAGAACCTGCTCCAGCCACTCGGTGAAATAGCGCTGCGAGAAGTTCAGATCATCTGTGTTGAAGAAGCTGTGTGCATCATAGCACCAGCTGTCCGGGTTTTTCTCAGCAAGGAGCTTCAGAAGTGACTCCGCATCCTGCCCGCTGAGCTGGTTTATCTTATCTGACAGTGGTTTTTTGCTCAAGGCTTGCGCCTTCTGGACCATTGTCTTTACTCTCTTCGTGTTCGTCGCCGGCTCGTCGCTCTCCGAACCGAGCACATCAAGGATATCCCTGATTGTCTTAAGTGAGTCCGTGTTCCCCAAAAGGAACCCGCTGTCCTTAAGGCCCACGTAGTTGCGCATGGCAATCGGGATTGAATCCAGTCCGCTGGCCTTTCCCCATCTCAGGATCTGCTCAAGCGGAAGCTGGATGCAGTAGAATCCGTTGCTTGACGGGTTGTAGATCATCGCATAGGCGCTGTCCCCGTAATAGGCATAGTAACATGTGTTCTGAGAGGAGCTGCATCCCGTGACAAGTAAAAGAGCCACGCATGCGATGAGAATGGACAGGATTATTGACCGTAATCTCCTATTCATACCTGCAGCCTGCACTCCTTTCCAGAAACTCCTTCATTGCGACCGAACCGCTTGACGCGTCATGAAAGCCTGTCTGCCTCCAATGATCAATCATATCACACAAGACCCTGTAGGCGCATTGGGAAATGCCCGCAGATCCGAGATAAAAGGCTCTCTTCTCATCTGTCATGAACCTGCGTGTTGGCTCGATGTAATCCGCGATGAACAGGGCAAGCGCAAGATCATCCATACCGGCATTGCCTGTGGTATGGACACAAAGAGCCTTGTACCATGACATGGGGAACTCTCCCGCCAGCTCCATGGCAATCTCCGCTGACACAACGCCGTGAGCCAGAACCGGTGCCTCGATGTCCTCAGAAGACAGGTATATGCCATTTTTCCTGCAATACTCAAGAATCTGGTCATCTGACATCTCCCTGGCAATGTCATGGGCAAGCCCGCAGAAGGCAGGTGCATCAAAGCCGTTCCATCTTCTTGTATAGTCCTTGCACCCGAAATGCTCAAGGACCTTCTGTGTTGTCTCAGCCACACCGATGCTGTGAAGGTACCTGCGCTCCGAGACAGCGTTCCTGAGGTAAGACCTCAGTTCATCAGATGTAAAGATTGTTGGCTCTGACATATTCGCCTACCCTTTTTGAGAGATAGTCATTTCTCCCAGACACGTTCTCCCTGATCGCGCTTGAGGACTGGGGTGCGACATCCGCAGGCTCAAGCCTCCTGTAGCACAGTCCCTGCGGAAGGGTGTCCCAGCAGGTCCCTTCGGGATTCCTCCTGCAGATCAGGAACTCCACGTTGTCCCTCAGATAAGGGAAATCATGCCAGCGGGAAAGTCCCGAAACATGATCGTCACCCATGACCATCCCTATCCTCTTTACGCCAAGCTCCTCCCTGAGGATCCTGATTGTATCTGAGGTATAAGAGACCCCGCCGCGGTCAAGCTCCATTGTCGAGATCGAGATATCTGCCTTGTCCTGTGGATAGAGGTCATGATAATCCAGAAGCGCAAGGCGCAGCATCTCAAGACGGTCTGCGTCACTTGCCTTTGGGCTGTTGGCCTGCTTGAAGTTGCTTACCTTTGCTGGGATTATGAGAAATGAGCTGTAATCCGTCATGCTGACGGCGCAATGAAGCAGAAACAGATGTCCCAGATGAACAGGGTCAAAGCTTCCGCCAAGGATTGCGGTCTTATCTGAGCTCATACTCCTCCTGAGTCTCCGGATAATAGGCATCGGTGTCCGGTCTTGAGCTGAAGCCCTTCTCCTCGGTGTTCTTTCCGAGCATGTCCACAAAGGCCTTCATGATGGGTTTGACCGAGTCCTCGTCAAAGATGGACATCCCGAACACGGTCTTGTCGCTGAATTTGGCCTTGAAGCGCTCAAAGTTCTCCTGCGCGCCGTCCTCGTCCAGCTTGGTCCCTATCAGGACCTCCTTCTTCTGGACAAGATCCGGGGAGTAAGTCTCAAGCTCATGCCTGAGAAGCTCGTACTTGTCCAGGCAGTCAGGCTCCGACATGTCCACGAGGTAGGCAAGTCCGCCCGTCCTTGCGATATGCTTCAGGAACTTGAATCCCATTCCGGCACCCTGGCTGGCACCCTCGATGATTCCAGGGATATCCGCAAGCACCACGTCCTGGTCTCCCAGACGCATCATCCCAAGCTGAGGGATCTTTGTGGTGAACGGATAGCTGGCGACCTTGCTCCTTGCATTGGTGAGCATGTTCATCAGGGAGCTCTTACCCGCATTGGGGAAGCCCACAAAACCGATGTCCGCTATCACAAGAAGCTCAAGACCGACTCTCATCTCTATTCCGGGCTCACCCGGCTGGGCGAATTTGGGAGCCTGCCTTGTGGATGTCCTGAAATGATAGTTTCCAAGACCTCCGCGTCCGCCTTTCAGGAAAACAAAGCGGTCAACACCTGTGAGGTCCTTGATGATCTCTCCGGTGTTGGCGTCCTTGATGACTGTTCCGGGCGGTACCGGGATCTCCATGTCGTTTCCGGCACGGCCGTAGCAGCGTGCCCCGCTGCCGTTCTTCCCGTTCTCCGCACGGAAGGTCCTTATGATCTTCAGATGGGCAAGTGTCCTGAGGTTGTCCTTGACCACAAAGACAAGATCGCCGCCCTTGCCGCCGTCACCGCCGTCAGGGCCGCCCTTCTCGACGAATTTCTCTCGTCTGAATGAGACACAACCATTGCCCCCGTTTCCGGAGGCAATGTCGATATAGGTTTCATCTGAAAAACCAAACATTGAGATTAATTCTCTTGATTACTCTTCAACAACGATGCTGACGTAGTTGCGGTTGTTCCTTGCATGATAAAGGACCTTTCCGCCAACCTTAGCAAAAAGAGTGTAATCTGATCCGAGACCGACGTTCTCGCCCGGATGGATCTTTGTTCCGTGCTGACGGACAAGAATCTCACCACCCTTGACGACCTGACCACCGTAACGCTTCACTCCGAGACGCTGTGCATTAGAATCTCTTCCGTTCTTTGATGAACCACCACCTTTATGATGAGCCATTGATTGCCTCCCTTAAGCGTTGATCTTGTCGATCGTGAGAATTGAATACTGCTGTCTGTGACCCTGGGTCCTGCGGTATCCCTTTCTTCTGTGATACTTGTAGACACGAACCTTGTCGTCCTTGATGTTGGACTGAAGTGTGGCTACAACGCTGGCACCCTTGACATAAGGAGCGCCGAACTTGACGTCATCTTCCTTAACAACTGCAAGAACAGATTCATAGGTGACCTTAGCGCCGACTTCTGCATCAACCAGATCGACTCTGACAGTCTTTCCCTCTTCTGCCTTGTACTGCTTTCCAAGAATTTCTACGAGTGCGTACATTAAACACATCCTTGTAAATGAAATTTGCTCTGTCTTTATACAACCTTGCGCAAGTTTATTCCATAGAAAAGGAAAAGAATCTTCTCGAAATGATGTTGACTAACTAACGTTCGGTAGTTTTTAATGTCCCTATGAGCACCAGGGAAGACATAATCACGGCAATGCTGGACCTCGGGGAGGAGAAAGGCCTGGCGAATGTCAGCCTTTCGGACATAGCCCTTGAGGTGGGAATCCGCAAAGCCAGCATCTACAGCCACTTCGAGAGCCAGCAGGCCATAATCGATGCGATGCTCCGCTATTGTCATGAGGAGCTCGGGAAGAAGTCATTTCTTGTGGACTTCAAGGCAAAGGATGCAAGAGTCATGCTTGTCGGGCTGTTCGACAACATAATCAAGGTCTTTGCGGAGAAACCGATATCCTCATTTTTCTCAATAGTCCAGCAGCAGCGCATGTTTGACGATTCCTTTGCCTCCGAGGACAGGATGATCTCATCCATGATAAACGCCAGAATCAGGATCGCGCTTGAGTTCTGCATACAGAGAAACTGGCTGGACATAAAGGACACGGACTTCGCTGCGGACCTGATGACCGCCGCCGTAATGCGCAAGATCTGTGATGTGCTGTCCGATTCTGCAGACTGGGAGACAGACCGCCTTGCAGACGGCCTGATTGAATTGTTCTGATTTTCTAGCACGATTATCCAAAGGAATCAGATAATTCTATTCCATTGACAATATGAATTTATTAACAGATAATTAAGATAAAGAGAGGTGCTGCCGGCAGACGGCTGAACTCATTAGAAGTTTTGCGATAATCCGCTCAGACTTTTGCAGAAGTCAGATGGGCGGAATTTTTTTTCCTGAGCATATTTGTAAGTTTCGTTGTAGATATAAAGAAATTCGTGTATAATTTTGTTATATATGGAGGGCCTTTATGCCGAACATCATCTCAAGCGCCGAACTCAGGAACAAGTACAATGAGGTCTCAGAGCAGTGCCATAAATACGGGGAGCCGACTTTTGTGACCAAGAACGGAAAAGGCGACCTTGCGATCATGAGCATAGAGGCCTATGAGCAGATGACCGCAAGGTTCGAGCTCTACTCGCTGATCCAGGAAGGTTTGGATGCGGTTGAGCGCGGTGATGTTGTTCCGGGTGATGAGTTCTTAGCAAAACTGGAGGAAAGATTCAGAACGTGAAGTATTCTTATTCTTTCTCCGGACCTGCTACTCATGATATCGAATCCGCACTCGACTATGTCGAATACGCATTGCTCAATCGGCCTGCAGCAAAAGCACTGGCACAGACAGTCAGAGAAGAAATCGGTATTATTCTTGACAACCCTGAATTATATGCGGTCATATATGAACCTGTTCTGAAAAGCAACGGAATCAGATTTGCCATGGTAAAAAACTACATGTTGTTTTACAGATTCTCAAAAGAAAACAAAGCTGTGACAATTTACAGGTTCCTTCACGGAAGCAGGAACTGGATGTCAATCCTGAGGCAGAGCTTCACAATTGAGTGATCAGAAAATCACATCTTCTCCAGGAACGGGATTCCCACAAGGTCAAATGCGTTCTTCATGACCTGCAGCACCATCTCGCAGAGGCTGACACGTGCCTTCACAAGGGCCGGGGTCTCGGCCTTTAGGATCTGGGTGTCATGATACCAGTGAGAGAAACGCTTTGACATGTCATAGAGGTAGGCGCAGATGATGCTCGGGTCATACTGCCTGCATGCCTTGGAGACAGTCTCAGGGAACGCGCCTATGAGCTTGACCAGCTCTCTCTCATCCTCAAGCGAGAGGATGGACGGGTCGAACTCCACAGAGTCATAGTCTGAGCGCACCTCGTCGAACTTGCGAAGCATTGATGAGATCCTGGCTCCCATGTACTGAAGATAAGGTCCGGTGTTGCCGTTGAATGATAGCGACTCTTTGGGGTTGAACACAAAGTCCTTGTTCGGGTCGAACTGGAGGATGTAGTAGTTCAATGCACCGAGCGCGATGTCATGTGCGGTCTGGTCCACATCGTCAAGCTCGCTGTCCCTGCCCTTCTCGATTATCTCCTCACGGGCCATCTCTGTAAGGGATTTGATGAGGTCGTCTGCATCAACTACCGTGCCCTCGCGGCTCTTCATCTTGCCCTCAGGTAGGAATACCATGCCGTATGAGAGATGATGCAGGTCCTTGGCCCAGGGATAGCCCAGCTTGTCCAGGACGTGGAACAGGACCTTGAAGTGGTACTGCTGCTCGCTTGCAACAACATAGATAAGGCTGTCGAACGGCCAGTCCTCATGGCGGTTGATGGCGGTTCCGATGTCCTGTGTGATATAGATAGAGGTTCCGTCCTTCCTCAGGAGAATCTTCTTGTCCAGGCCGATATCGGCATTATCGATGTAGATGGCACCGTCCTCAGCCTTCTGGAAGACACCGCGCTCCAGGCCCTCGAGGACCTTGTCCTTTCCGAGCTTGTAGGTGTCACTCTCATAGTAGTATCTGTCAAATGAGATTCCTGTGTTCCTGTAGGTCTCATCCACCCCGTCCAGGGTCCACCGGTTCATCTTCTTCCACAGGTCAATGACCTCAGGAACGCCCTTCTCCCAGTCACGCAGCATTGCCTGGGCCTCAAGGTCCGGAGCATTGATCTCCTTGGCCTTTGCCTCAGCCTCCTCCGGCTTCATTCCCTGTGAGACAAATGATGCGATGTCCTTGTCCAAGACCTCTTTCTCCCACTGAGCGAAGCGGACATAGTAGTTGCCCACCAGATGGTCGCCCTTGATTCCTGAGGACTCAGGAGTCTCGCCGTTTCCGAACTTCTTGTAGGCGAGCATGGACTTGCAGATATGGACTCCCCTGTTGTTGATCAGGTTGACCTTCATGACCTCGGCACCGCCGGCCTTGAGTATCTGGCTCATGCTCTGGCCTATGCAGTCATTTCTCACATGACCCAGGTGAAGCGGCTTGTTGGTGTTGGGGCAGCTGAACTCGATCATGACCTTCTTCTTGCCCAGAAGGTTTGTCTTACCGTAGTCGGCCTTCTGTCTGACTATCTGCCTGTAGAGGTCGCTCACCATCTTGTCCATGTTAAGGCGCACGTTCATGTACGGGCCTGCGGCAAACGCCTCCCCGTCCGGTTTGTCCTCCAGGGCATTGATGTCCGCGGAGAGCTCCTGGGCAAGGATGTTCGGGGCCTTTGAGAATGCCTTGGCAAATGCAAAGAGCGGGAATGCAAGATCTCCCAGCTCCGGTTTGGGCGGAACCTGGATCACAACATCCTGGAGTCTTCCCTCATGTCCTGACTTCTCATACAAGTTCTGAAGCCTGTCCTGAACAAGCTGTTTCCACTGTGCTTTGTCAATCATCTCTTTATCCCTTATTCCTTACGCTGACCTCTCCTGTGGAGATAACAATCTCTTTCCCGTCATCACCGGCAACATGCAGGAAGCATGAGTCGTCTATGAACGCCGCGGTTCCGGACCCGGTGACAGAGCCGGCCTTCAATATTAATACTTTGTTTCCGATAATTGTGCTAGAGCCTTTGTACTCATCAAGCCAGTTTTCATCACTGCCATAAACAAGTGAGTACACATTGTTTATCAGCTCATCGATGAAGGTCCTCATCGGAGGAGCGTCCTTAATGTCATCATACAATGAGACTGCTATCTCCCTGACGTCCTCAGGAAACTCCCTGATGTCTACGGCATAGTTGACTCCTATACCCAGAACTGCCTTGTCCTCATAACCCTGCGCAAGAATCCCGCAGACCTTTTTGCCATCATAAATGATGTCGTTCACCCACTTGATGCCGCACTTCTTGCCGCAAACCCGCTCAATGGTCCTCTTCACGGCAACTCCGGCCTTTGCGGTAAGAGAGAATCCGTTCCGGTGCACAGGAACGAGCATGCTGATGTAGACCCCGCCCTCTGGTGATGAGAAGCTTCTTCCGAGCCTTCCCCTTCCGCTGCTCTGCCTGCGGGCAAGCACAACCGTCCCGCAAGGGGCACCTTCCTTCGCCATGTCCAGCAGAAGCCTGTTCGTAGAGTCGAGCTCCTGATATTCATACACCTTGATTTCCGGAAGATCACTCACAGGATCACCTCCGCAAGGTCCTTGCTTTTGATCCTGACGTTGAGAAGGTCTCCGACAGATGCACTGTCCGGGGCTCCAGCCACATCAAGCTTGAGATAGTTTCCAGTAAGGCCGTGCCACTTGCCCAGACGGCGGCCCTCAAGTATGACCTCGGCGCACTTTCCCACCTGACGCTCCACATAGGAGGCATTGAGCTTGGCAGAGAGGTTCCTCAAAACAAGAGCCCTCTCGTCCCTGATGTTCTCCGGGACACGGTCACGTGCCCTCTCAAGTGCGGTATCAGGCCTTGGGCTGAACGGGAAGACATGCATCAGAGCGAATCCGTGCCTCTCCAGGAAAGACCTAGTTATATCAAACTCCTCATCCCCCTCTCCCGGAAGGCCTGTGATGATGTCACAGGCCAAAAACGGATCGTCCTTTATCTGGCGGAGCCTTGAGATCACATACTCAAGATGTGAGCTGTCATATGTGCGGTTAATCCTCTTGATGACCTTGTCTGCCGCGCTCTGGATCGGGATATGGAAGTAAGGCTGCATCCTCGGGTCCTTCAGCTGCTCAAGCAGAAGGTCATCTATATGGTCCGGCTCCAATGAGGAGAGCCTGAAACGCATGTCAGGTCCTACTGCGGCAAGAAGCTTCTCAAGAAGACCACCGAGACCTCTTCCGGTGTGGTCATACATTGTCAGATTAACACCTGTCAGGACAATCTCATGATAGCCTTTTTCCTCAATCTCAAGCGCTCTTTTCACAACAATGTCAGAATCCAGGCTATTGGAAGGTCCTCTGGCTATGTGAACACGGCAGAACCCGCAGTTGTTGTCACAGCCGTCCTGGATCTTCAGATAGGACCTGCTGTGGTAGCTGAACTGGCTGGGAGCAAAGTCAAAGAGGTTTCCATAGCCTTCCCTGCGCTCTTTGGCGAACTCCCTGATAGAGGTCAGGATATCCGATTCCTTGCGGCCGTTTAGAAAGCCCGCCAGTCCAAGAAGCTCAGGCTTACGCATCAGGGGGAAGACCACGACATTGTCAGAAAGTCCCTCGATCTCCTTCGGGTTCACCTGGGCATAACAGCCGGTGACAAGGACCGGAGCCTGCTTTGAATACAGTCTTATCTCACGCCTTGCCTTCTGCTCGGCCTTGCTGGTGACGGTGCATGTGTTGACTATGATCAGGTCAGCTTTGTCATATGACTTGAGGATATTGTGCCCGTTTTTTGCAAATGACTCGGCAACTGCCTCGCTCTCACACTGGTTTACGCGGCATCCGAGGGTATAGACAAACACGTTCATCCCTGAAGACTCCTCTTCAGGGCAAGGATCTGCCCGACAGAGAGCTTCTCTGCACGCTCTGTCTGACTTATGCCGCATTCTGTAAGCGCCCTGTCTATGTCAGCGGAGCTCTTGCCTGTTGCCTTCAGGTTGTTCTTCACGGTCTTTCTCCTCTGCGCGAACAGGATCCTGACCAGCTCCAGGAAATCCCTTGCCTCTGCATCCGGGACAAGAGGATTCTCCCTCTTTCTCATGACTACTACCGAGCTGTCCACGTTCGGAGACGGGAAGAAGCAACCGGATCTGAGCCTCATGGCATCGGTGTTCTCATAATCAATGCCGGTGAGGATCGAGAAGCCGGAGAAAGCGTCATCGGTCTGCTTTGCGCAGATCCTTTCAACGACCTCGGACTGCAGTGTGAACACCATCGTCTGAGGAAGGCACCTGTTCTCTATCACCGAGGCAATGAATATGGATCCGACGTTATAAGGCAGATTGGCGCAGATGATGTCCGGAGTGCCCTGGGTCTCCCACTCTGTCTTCCAGTTCTTCAGGGCATCGCCCTCCACAAGCTTGAAGTTCGGCACATCCACATAAGCCTGCTCACGCAGTATCCTGCAGAAGCCATGGTCTATCTCAAATGCGGTGACCTCTGCTCCTGTCTGAAGGAGCTTTGTCGTCAGAGCCCCTATCCCGGGACCGACCTCCCATACCCTCATGCCCTCGCATGCACCGCTCAGGACAGTGATCCTGTCCAGGGCGCTCATTGAAACAAGGAAGTTCTGGCCGAACTTCTTGGTCATGCTAAGGCCGTTCTCTTCCAGGAGTCTTGTTATAGAGGAAATGGAGCTGTAGTCAAAATCCCATATTGCCATTGCAAAAGGGATTATATAGAAATAACCGAATCTGTTGAAGTGTCAAAGTGAAACAGTCACAGGTTCCAGGTCCATATAGCTTATCAAGGCCTCCTGGAATATCTTAGAGCAATTGACATGTCTTTCATCCGCAGCTGCGGCAAGCCATGCAGGCAAAGACACGGTTTTCTTCACAAAAGATGTTCTTACTGTGGCACGAACAGTGGGCATGAACACATTAATCAGGGCAACCGCCTGATTCTTCTCCAAAGCCAAACCATTTATCTCAGTTGGTTCAGGAATCAATTCCCCATCCTGCTCCATTCCGAAAAGATGGAGGCCCAAAGCCTCTTTGGCATTCCTGATGGCAGACACGGTATCATCCTTATCAGCACATGAGAGGCACCCCGGGAGATCAGGGAAATGAATGCTTATACCATCTGACCCATATGTGAGAACAGCAAAATAAGAATACTCCGATTTCATTTTTACCTTCCTTTAATACTCATTAATACCTGCCTGCTTGAAGATAGCCCTAACTGTTCCAATTGGCAGATTTTTCTTCGGATGAGGTATTGTTATCCTTCCTGGAATCGACAGGTGTTTGAACTGACGATGATCACCCACACATGCGACCTCATACCATCCTCTTTTTCTCAGTAATCTGATTACCATGCTTGATGAGAAACTTTTCATCAGGCTCCTCCTATATAATACATAATTAATTACGTATTGTCAATTTCTTCATACACCACCGATGCTGCAGCCTGTTCAGGGCAAACAGGGATATAAGCAGAAGGACCAGTATCCCGTAACCGAGCCATCCTGCCTTGGGGAAATCAAGAAGCAGGTCAAAGAGTCGCTCCATGCAGCTGAAGATGAAACTGTTGGCCTTCAGTATCCAGGCCGCACGTCCGAAGACAAGAAGAAGCAGCCCAATGGACATGGACAGTCCAGCCAGAACGCCTGCCAGCGGAGAGGCCAGGATCACCGCAGGGCACCAGAAACCGTTCTGAAGGATATATACCGGAGCGCTGAAGGCAAGGACTGCCAGTGATGCGCTTACCAGGGAGGAGAGCCTGCCGCAATACTGAAAGAGAACCGCCCTGATATAGGGAGAGAGCGAAACAATCGCGAATATGGCAAGATATCCGTAGCAGCAGCCCGGTTCTCCCATGGTCATGGGGAACAGGATCAAGTGAAGGCAGAACACCGCCACAGTGCGCTCTTTCAGCGGGATGAAGAACAGAAAGAAAGACAATGCCGCTCTGATGAGCGATGCCCTGGGGCCTGCGGCAAACACAAATGCTGAGACCGCAAGACATGCCATAACGCGTGCAAGCCTCCCCTTGCCGAAAAGTGACATGCATATTCCTGCCAGCAGACCCAGATGCATTCCCGAGAGCGCAAGCACATGGGCACAGCCGCATTGTCTTGCCTTCTCCTGAAGGCCTGTCACACAACCGTCAGCACGGCCCAGAAGCAACAGGCTGCTCAAAAGCGATGCCTCATCGTCATCATCTCCGAGCACCCTCCGCTGAAGCCTTGAGATCAGATTCTCCCTGATGTCATTCAGGATGTTACGCCCAAGGACCTGGATGTCATCATAGATGAAGAGCCCGTCCGAGAAAGCGCCGTCAAGCCTGACGCGCACCCCTGCTGAGATGATCTGAACCTCATTGCCAACGACAGTAACAACCCCTGAGGCGGTACCTTCGTCGTCAGTATTGGTGATGCACCTTCGGAGCCTTATCTTCATCATGTGGTTCCCGTTCCTGGTAAATGATGAGTCATAGACAACATTGCCCTCTATCCTTGTCACGTACTGCTCAGGGAAGCAGATCTCCCTGTCAAGGCCCTTGCAGGTGACAAGGGCAAGGACGGAGGCGGCCAGACACATGAATGAGACAACAGCCGCCTGACGGATCCTGGCAGAAGGAAATAAAGCGCCGCAGGCTGAGAGGATTGACAGGAATACCGAAACCAAAAAGACAACAATGATTATGCTGCCTGCGGCGCAGGAAATAAGGCAGAATGAGAGTACTGAGAGCAAAAGACCGGTCATCAGGTACTTCATGCCCTTATATACGAAAAAAGTGTCGGAAATATTTCAACTTTCCGACACTTTTTTTGATTTTTTTCTGTTGCTGGCTCAGAACATCAGTTTGAAGCCGCCTGTGCAAGTGTGATTGCAGCGGTGACAACGATATCTTCTGAGCTGCATCCTCTTGAGAGATCAGAGACAGGCTTTGCGAAACCCTGGAGGATAGGACCATAGGCCTCTGCTCCTGCAAGTCTCTGTGTGAGCTTGTAACCGATGTTTCCGGCCTGGAGGTCCGGGAAGACCAGGACGTTCGCATGACCTGCGACTGTTGAGCCTGGAGCCTTCTGTGAGGCAACTGACGGAACAATGGCAGCATCAAGCTGGAGCTCTCCGTCGACCTTGAGGTCCGGGCACTTCTCCTTGACAATTGAGAGGGCTGTGGTGACCTTGTCGACCAGCTCACCCTTCGCGCTTCCCTTTGTTGAGTATGAGAGCATGGCCACAACCGGCTCCGCACCGAGGAATGTCCTGCATGAGAGCGCGGATGCCTCTGCGATCTCTGCAAGCTGCTCGGCTGTCGGGTTAGGAATTGTTGCGCAGTCTGCGAAAATGAGGGTGCCGTCAACACCGTACTGCTTCTTGTCCGTGGCCATGACGAAGCATGAGGAGGCGCTCTTGATTCCCGGGCGGCACTTGATGATCTGGAATGAAGCCAGAAGAACATTACCTGTTGTATTCTCAGCGCCTGCGACCATTGCATCGGCATCGCCCATGTGTGTCATCATGGCGCCCCATCTGAGCTCGTTGACAATCAGGTCATTGGCCTGCTCCGGAGTCATTCCCTTGTGCTTTCTGAGCTCATAATACTCATTGGCATAAGCGGCTCTCTTCTCGCTCACAAGAGGATCGACGATCTTGATTCCGGTGAGGTCCACTCCGAGCTTCTCAGCGTTGGCCTTGACCTCTGAGACATTTCCCACAAGAGTCACGGAAGATGCAATCTTCTGGTCAAGGATCATTCTGGCTGCCTTCACAGTCCTAGGCTCAAGTCCCTCTGGCAGGACAAGTGATTTTCCGGCCGCAATGGCCTGTGCCTTCATTTTCTCAGCAAATGTCATGTTATTTATCTCCTATAAATAATACTCAGTCAAACCCTGTCAGGGGGCTGTTGTTCCCTCAGCGCCTGCATTGGCTGCCGCCTCCGCCGCCATTGCATCCTCGAACTGCTTCTCGAACTTGGCAAATGCATCATCCAGATACTCACTGATCAGGTCAGAGGCAGGTGTCTTGCCGTTCTTTTTGGCATAGATCGCAAGCTGGAGTGCCGTGCGCCTGTATGTGTCATATGCGTTGGCTCTTCCGATTCCGCGCGGGAAGATCTCAGGAACCGTCTCAAGGTCAGTGAACACATTGCTCAGGTAATATGAGAATGAGGGATCAAAGACGTGTCCGATGACATTCGCATACTCCTCGACATCACAGCTGAGGGCAAAGCTGACACGACCGACATACTCAGGCTCCACGAATGAGCCGTAGATGAAGTAGTCCTCCTCGATCTGCTCATCGGTCTGGGCAGCGGCCTCAAGGAAGAATGTAACAGGATCATCAGGCATGAGATAGACCTGATTGAACTGAAGAACATCAAGGCAATAGATGGTGGGATTGAACCAAAGCGCATCCCAGAGAGAATATCCATCATCAACGCTTTTTGCCGTGAAAGGCTTGTAATAACCCGGATACTGGTTGTCTTCCGCAAAGACACCCTGTGCTAACGCAATGCAAAGAACAAGTGCCATTGCCAGAACCATGATTCTTTTTGACATCGGAGTCCCCCTTTTCATGTCATCAAGACAAGACTAATACTTAGTACATTCTTTTTCAAGAACACATATATTCCACACAAATCTTCACTTAATAACGCGAAGAATGTAAACCTTCAGATATTCGCTCTCCGGGAACGACAGCCTGACAGGATGATCCTGTGCCTGCCCCAGAGTCTCGAGCACCTGCACCTCAACACCCGCATCCTTTGCGCTCCATGCCAGCACTGTCCTGAACTCCTCACGTGAGAGAGACCCCGAGCAGGAGCATGTCACGAGAATGCCTCCGTCCTTGATCTTCTCCATGGCGGTCCGGTTCAGATCCTTATATGCCTTCTTTGCATTCTCAAGGGCCTTGATGGTCTGAGCAAGCTTAGGCGGGTCAAGAATTATCACGTCATACTTATTCCGGGGCATCGACCTGAGATACTCAAAGATATCTGCCTTCTCCGAGTCAACACGTTCACGTGAATCCGGATCAAGGGTTCCGAGCTCCACATTCAGATTGACATTGGACAGCAGTCTGTGGACTGCCTCTGATGAGCTGTCAACTGCCTGGACATGCCTTGCACCGGCCCTTAACGCATGAAGCGTGAAGCCGCCTGTATAGCTGCATCCGTCCAGGACCTCGGCGTCACGGACATACTGCTCAAGCCTGATCCTGTTCTCACGCTGGTCACAGTAGAAGCCGCTCTTCTGTCCGGAACCAGGTGTGAGGGAATAATACAAGCCGCTCTCGCGGATCTTTATGTCCTCAAGCTTCTCGGTAGGCGTGAATCTCTGTCCCTGTCTGTAATACTCGGTGACCTCATGAAGATGCTCTATGGCACAGAACGAGGAATCAGTGTTCAGTATGATCATCTGCGGATGAAGAAGATCCTCAATGGCAGAGACCACAACAGACCTCATGTTCCATGCGATTCTCGCGCTGATTATGATCCTGACAATCTTGCCGTAGACGTCAGCGGCTATTCCGGGAAGCATGTCTGCCTCACCGTGTATTATCCTGAACGCCGTTGTCTGTGATGCCTTGTCCTCAAAGAAACGCCTGCGCCTGATGACAGAGTCTCTGACGGTCTCACGCCACCACTGGTCATCGGGACAGACATCCTGCTTCCAGGAGAGAAGCCTCAGCTGGATATGGCTCTCAGGATCATAGGCTCCCCAGGCGATGAATCTCTGCTCGCTGGTCACCACACGGCAGATGCATGCCTCCGCAGGGACAGATGAGTCCTCTATCGCACCGGAGAACACCCATGGATGATGGCGCAGCAGGTTCTTCTCCTTGCCGCTTTTTATCACAACCTGAGCAGTATCTGTCATTTCTTCGGGTCCAGGTTCTTGAAGTCGCTGACATCCTGTGTGTAGATGATTCCTATACCAGGCTCGTCAAGGCATTTCAGTGAGGAGATGGCGCTGATGATCTTCTCAGTCTGATCTGCCTCACTGAGAATCAGGATCATTTCCTTCTCAGGGACAATCTCAACGCCCATGAACTTCACGTCCTCGGCTGTTCCCGTTCCTCTGGCATGAGTCACCGTGCCGCCTCTGGCTCCTGCCTTCCTGGCGGCATCCATTATGTCATCGGCATAACCGATGTTCACTATTATGGTAATCATCTTCCATTTAGAAGCCATGTTTTCCTCCTTCTCGGATCTGAGCAAAGCTGCCACACCCTGTATGCGTCCGTCAGAGCGGACCTCCTCGACAATCTTATCCGCAAGATCCTTGTCAATGACCATCAGGACCATCTCCTTGGATGTGTCTCCCAGCCCAAGGAACCTGAGGAAATTGCCGGTGGCAGTTCCTCTAGCGGGAATAATGGTGCCACCGCCCGTGCCCGCTTTCCTGGCAATGTCAACAAACCTCTTTGACTGGCCCTTGTTGACAATGGCTATCATGAGATTATTCTGCAGCAGAAGCATCGGCCACCCCCTCCTTACTCTTACTCTTCTTTTCCTTCAGCCTGAAGATAATTCCCAGGATCTGGATCGCTATAAGCGGAGATATCGCAATCAGGCCAACAAGTCCGAACCCCATGTCGGCAGAACCTGATACACCCAACGCAAAGGACAACAGGAACGATGTGCTCATAGGGCCGCTTGCAACTCCACCGGAGTCAAACGCAATGCCCGTGAACAGAGACGGAGTGAACAGTGTCATGACAAGCGCAAGTCCCACCCCGATGAACACGAACCAGAGGTAATTGATCTGAAGCAGTATCCTCACCATGGCAAGTGCAACGGCCACGGCAACACCCATGCAGATGAAGATCATGACCATGGAGCGCCTGATTCTTCCGGCAGTGACGCTCTCAACCTGCTTTGTCAGAACCCACACCGCAGGCTCGGCAAACACGACAATGCCTCCGAACAGCAGCGCAATTCCTACAACAAGCACAGGGCTGAAGCTCTGTGACATCGTCTTGCCAAGGAAGAATCCCACATCTGAGAACCCGTAGCTGACTCCGGTGAGGAAGACCACAATCCCCACAAAGCTGTAGACGATACCGAACATGATGTTCCTGAACTTGATCTTCGGGAAATGAAGCATTGTAAATTGCAGCAGCATTATGATCGCCAGAAGCGGGGCAAAGCCTATTGCAGTCTCTCCCAACGTTGACAGCAGCACTCCGCCGAATGTCGATGCTCCGGCCTCTGCAACCGCAGAGGATGAGCCTGCAGCAGCCTTTGAGGCCATCATGGCCATCATGGCCACAGCAAGAATCGGTCCTATGGACGCAACACCTGTAAGGCCGAAACTGTTGTCACTGTTGTTCTTGGTCGATGCAGACACACCAAGACCAAGTGCAAGGATGAACGGGACCGCCAGAGGTCCGGTGGTGGCACCGCTTGCATCAAAGCTGATGGAGGCCATTGCCTGGCCTATTACCGCCACAAACACGAACACAATACCGTAGAAGATGAAAAGTACCCATCTCAACGGGAATCCCATCACGGTGCGGAGCAGCCCGATGTCTACGAATATGCCAAGTCCAAGGGCTATCATCAGCACCAGTGTCCTCTCAGAAATCGCAGGGTTGAGGTCATGAACCTGAGATGCCAGCACTGAGACGTCAGGCTCTGCCATTGTCACGGCAAAACCGATGATGAAACCCACTGTGAGCATGAACCACACATTGCGTTTCCTTGTGAGGGTGGATCCCAGTTTCTCCCCAACAGGCACCATCCCGATCTCTGTTCCCGCAAGGAAGAGAGACAGCCCTATTATGAGCAACACTCCCCCCAGGATGAAACGCAGCAGCCTGTCTGTCCCCAACGGCGTGATTGTGAAGTTCAGTATCAGAACAATCACCATTATCGGAAGAACAGACGTGAGCGTCTCCTTCAGTTTAGCAATAAAATCCATCTATCTACTTCCTAAAAAAGTCAGCTCTTTGTCTCTTCTTTCTTGTAGATCTCCTCGATATCCGAAAGCATGTCGGAGGTCTTCTTCTCGGCATCATCTACGGTGCGGATGACAGGCCTGTGCTTTGCCTGCGGACCGCCAAGGTTCACGGCAGAGCTGAATGCGCCTGAAAGCCCTGCGGAGAACGCAAGAACCGGCTCCCTTTTTCCATAGGAGACATCTCTTCTTCTCTTCAGCTCCTTGATGTGGATCTGCCTGTATGAGCCGTGGCCCTCCTCATAGAGGGACTTCTGGTTTGATCCGTAATAGCCGTAAGACTTTCCGTAACCGTAACCGTAGCGTTTCTTGGCATAGCTGCCATATGCGCCATAGTAACCGTAGGTTCCGTAGGAGCTCTGGTTTCTTGCCACAACGCCATAGTAGATGAACCCCAGAAGCGGTGCACGGAGGAACTCAAGGTCTGAGATGAAGCTCGCAAGTGCCCTCTTCGATGAGACACCAGCCCTGACGTTAAGGACAAAACCGTCCAGATGCTTTGACAGGTGTGTGAACTCCGAGCCGTATGAGAGCGGCGGACAGTCTATGATGACATAATCATAAACGGTCTTGAGCTTCTCGATTATTTTGCTGAATTTCTCCGAATTGTAAAGTGCGTTCGGATTCCTGGTGCCTGATCCCGGAGGAAGGATGTGCAGGTTCGGAACCAGCTCTGTAGGCCTGACAATGCACTTCTCGAGCGGGACGTTGTTGATGACAGCGTCCACAAGACCGATCTTTGACCTCTTGAGCTTGAAGAAAGCCTCAATTGCGGGCTTTCGGAAATCACCGTCAATCAGGAGGACCTTCCTGCCTGTCATGGCATAGGATGCTGCGACGTTGCATATGACGGTGGTCTTTCCCTCACTCATGTCGGTGGAGTTGATTGACAGGACCTGGATCTTCTTCGGCAGTGAGTAGATAATGTTGTTCGAGATTGCCCTGAAACGCTCGGAGACCGAGGCATCGGGATCATTGAGGACAAACAAGGCCGGAAAGTCCTTCTTTACCTTTTCGACATCCTTGATGAACGGAGTCCAGCCCAGTGACGGGACATCACGTCCGACGATGTTCTTGATTGTGTCCTCGCTGCGGATCGTGTCATCAGTGAACTCAAGGAACAGACCGAAAAGCACTCCAAGGACAACTCCTCCCACAACAGCAATGGCCAGGATCATGAGCTTTCTCGGGCTCACCGGAACAGTGGGGACAACAGCGCTGTCAATGACGTTGACGTTACCCACAACCGCGGCCTCGACCATCCTGGTCTCCTCAAGAAGCTGTCTCAGTGAGAGCAGAAGCTGCTCGTAGATCTCAACGTTTCTCTGCAGCTCAAGATACTTGCGCTCCATCAGAGGATAGTCGGCAAGATCACTGTTGTAGACCTCAATTACGTTCTCAATTGCCTCTGTGGCCGCAGTGACAAGGATATAATCAGATGCGGCCTTGGCATATGCGGAGTTCGCCTGTCCCACAACAGCCACTACGGCATTCAGGATATCCTTCTCCTTGGAGGCAAGTGCGTTCTGGAGCACGAATATCCTTGATGACTCGGCGGACGACTCGACATTCTGATACATGATCAGCTCTTTGCTGTTTGCCTTGTACTCATCCAGCATGACATCAAGGGCCGCCTTCTCCTTGATCTGCTCCACGGAAGGAAGGCTTCCGTCGGCGTTCAGGCTGCCCATCAGGCTCTGGGCCTCTATCATCTGCAGCTTCAACGGCTCGATCTCAAGCTGGAATGATGCGATCTTGGATGTCAGGAGAGTGTTCTTCTGGGTCATCTGGGTGATTCCGCTCTGCTCCTTGTAGTCGGAGAGCTCCACACTTGCCTCGGCAAGAAGGGCCTCTGTGGCGGGAATCTGCGTCTCAAGGAACTCGCGCTGTGCGCTCTTTGAGTTCTTGGCGATGCGCGTGAGCATCTCGGTGTATGCATCCAGGATTGCATTGGCGAAGTCCGCACAGAACCGTGCGTTCTTGTCAGAGACAGTCAGCTGGATGACTTTGGTGTTGCTCACCGTCTTGACCGAGACTTTCTTTGTGAAGTTCTGGCCCTTCAGGTCCTTCTCCGAGTACGGTACCCCGTCCGGATCCAGGTACTGTGTCAGGTCAAGTCTGTCCAGGGCGTTCTGGAGGTTAGTCGTTGATGTGATCAGCTGGACCTCGGTGTCAATCTTTGAGGAGCTTGACGTTGATGTCAGAAGGCTCTCGATTGATGTGGCGTTGGAGATCGGCTCAACAAGTGCGCTGGCTGTAGCCTCATATGTGGGATCGGTTATCTTGAGATAGAAGATTGCAGCACCAAGTGCAAGGATGAAGAACAGGTAGATCCAGATCCTTCTCTGCTTCACAATGCCAAGAAGCTGTGAGATTGAGATCTCCTGTTCGTCCCTGTCTGCGTTGTACTGGATTTCTCGCTTTTCATTAAGCTCTTTTTCTTCCATGAATTACCTCCAGCATCACCATGTGGCGATTGTGTGACCGTTGATCACTATGGTCAGGACAGTGCTCACTATCGAGAGAATTGAGGCGACAAGCGCGATGTTGTTCGTGATGTTTGTCTTGTTCGCGACAATGGTCGAATCAGCAGGAACGGTGCTGTCCTTGATCTTGTTGCCGTCCTTGTCCAGGACCTTGACCCCTTGTGTGGCCACATCAGAGAAACCTCCCGCGAGGTTGATGTAATAGTCTGTGTTGCGGTCCGGCACATAAGTGAAGGAGCCGGGATTCCTTACAGCTCCTGTGACAGTGACCGTGAGCTGTGAGAACGGGATGACCACAATGTCTCCCTGCTCAAGGTAAATGTCACCGATCTCAGCTGATGTGAGTGCCGCAGAGGCATCGACATAAATCTTCTGTGAGCCGCGCAGGATGTAGATGGCACTTGTGTCACTTGTTGCAAGGAGCCTCGGCGCAATGTTGCGCACCAGCTGCAGGGCTGTCTCGCCGGGGATGAAGTTGTAGTTGATCCTGCTTGCAGCCGTCAGATTTGTAGCGGATTCAGATGCAAGTGCGCCTGTGATTGTCACATAAGGCATGGCCTGAGAACCTGAAGTGATGTTGATTGAATCCCCGTCAGCTGGCACATAAGACTTCGCCTGCTCCATGGACAGCTGTCTGGCGCTGTACTGGCCGTTCTGGAAGTTGGATACGGAGATCACCCTCTCGTCCGCGGAATTAAGGAGCCCGTCACCGTAAGACTCTATGACCTGGTAGAGTGTCTGCCCTGCCAGAGGCTGATAGACTCCGGGGCTCTTGACCGCTCCTCCAAGGGAGATGATGGATGAGGCCTTGTTGAACCTGACCTCACAGCCCGGAGAGAGAAGCGGATTATCCTCAAAGGAGTCATCCCTGAGAGCGGCATAAAGGTCATAATCGCGGCTTGTGCCGTCCTTTGTGATCAGTGTCACGGACCTTGTGGATGCGAATCTGGTCGCATAGTCTGCAAGATCGGAGAGCCTTGAGAGTCCCCAGGCTGTGACATACTGTGTGAAGTTGACCTCTCCGCTTACCCTCACGGAGAAGACACCGCAGTTCTTCAGCACAAGCTGCGGGGCAGAATAGGTGTAATACTTGGAGATCAGATCCTCGACCTGAAGCTTGAACTCCCTGTATGTGAGGCCGGCTGCCTCTACTACACCTACGGACTGGATCATGACACGGCAGTCGCTGTCAGCCTGAAGCTCAAGCGTGACAAGGTTCTTGCCGTCTGAGTAAGCAAGAGTGAAACTGTCTCCCGGCGTGACGGGATAATCGGTGTTTCCGATGGCCTGCAGGACAGCATTCACGGGAATGGATGTCGAAGAACCGGAAATCCCGAGCTGAGAGCTGTATGTATAGCTTACATCACCCGGGTACAAAGGAGACTGCACGAACATGCCGTCGGCGAAAACCGGGGCAATGGCAAGTGCAACAAGTATGACCACTAACAGGCAAGGCTTGATTCTCATAAAAAAAGATACCTCTTCCCAGTACAGTCGTACTGATATTATTAATACATCACATGATAAGGAGAATCGGCGCTGTTGTCCACCCTGTTATTTCAGCATGACCCAGACAGGCAGATGGTCCGACACACCTGTCAGAAGCCTCCTGTTCCATGCGGCGGGCTTGGAGTCTGCGGTGCTCAGGATCCCCTTGAATACAACCCCGCAGTCATTGACCTCCAGTCCCGCACCGTCGCGTCCTGATGAAGAGACCAGTATGTTGTCATAACATCTCCAGCTGCCTGAGTACCAGTAAGAGCCGTTCGGCCAAAGAGATAACCCCTGATCCTCCCAGAAACAGTACCAGGATCCGGGCATAAAGGACCCTGATGCCTTAAGCGGCCCGTCAGGTCCCATTATGCGGTTGTCCCAGCATTCCTCGTTCATGTCTCCGCAGACAAGGATCAGACACCCAGGGTTCTCCCTCTCAATGACTTTAGAAATCTGAGCGGTGACCTCGGCCCCCTTCCGCCTCATGAGTGCTGTCTCCTCCACTCCTCCGAGGTTCGACTTGAAATGAACTGCAAGGATGAAAAGCTTTCCCCTCCCGGTCTCTATGCAGACCTCAAGAACCGGTCTCAGATTCTCATCAACCTCATGCACACTTGCATGCTCTATCGGCAAAGAGCTGATCACAGCTGTCTGGACAGCAAGATTCTCAGATGAGGTACAGGCAAACCAACAAAGTCCTAGATTTGTGATATCATTGGTTTTTATCAGCTCTTCAACCACATCTGGACCCTCGACCTCATTCAAGACAATAATCTTCTCCCTGGACATGGGAAGATATCCAAGCACGGTCCTAATGCTTGCCAGGCGTCTCTCATATGAACCCTGGTCCCACCCGGATTCCGGCTTGTACTCGTCATATTCACCACCATCAAGTGAAGCGTTGAACAGGTTCTGGACATTCCAGCTTGCTATGCAGACCGAGCTTTCATCTGAGGCAGGCACCTGCTCCCTGCATGAGACACTGCATGATGCAAGGGCCATCAGGATCAAGACAGACATAATGATGTTTCTTGCTTTCTTCATACATACATATACGAAAAAAGTGCAGGAAATATTTCAGGTAATGAGAAAAAAGTTTGGTTTTTTTCTGTTGCTGGAATATTAAAGCTTGTTTCTGCTCTCAACGACCCTGCTGATAAGACCGTACTTCTGGGCCTCAGAGGCATCAAGCCAGTGGTCCCTGTCGGTGTCGGCGGTGACTGTTTCAAGGCTCATGCCGGTTGCCTCGGCGATGATGCAGTTGATCTTTGCCTTCATCTTCTCAAGCTGCATGGCATGGATCTCGATGTCGGTCGCATTGCCCTTCATCTCGCTGAGAGGCTGATGGATCAGATATGATGAGTTAGGAAGCCCTATCCTGCGCTCTGCCGGAACGGCAAGAAGAATCAGCGAAGCGGCACTTGCCACAAGACCCATACCGATCATGATCACTGGGCATGTGACGAACCTGACCATGTCATAGATGGCAAAGCCCGCATCGACATCACCGCCAGGGGAATTGATGAAGATGCGCACCGGATCACTGCTCTCCGCCTCAAGGACAAGGAGGTCCTTGATCAGTTTGTCCGCAGAATCCTTGTTGATCTCTCCTGAGAGAAGCAGGGACCTTGTCTTGAGCAGCTTGTCATACTGCCCTGCCGCATTCATGTTCTGCTCGTTCTTGTTCTCTTTGTCCTCAAGTCTCATATGGCCTCCGTGACGCTTCTAAAAGCTCACGCTTAAAAATAACAGTAATCCTATTTGTTTTCAATGATGCAGATCAATCCGGCCCTGATGCTCAAGCCAGGACCGGATCAGATCATGGAGAAACTACTTTTTTGTGAATGTTTTCTCTGAGCCCAGCCAGTAGAAGGAGAGCGTGTCTCCGTCTTTCTTATAGCTGGAGGTAATCTTCCATGAGCACTTGCCCATGTCAAAATCATAGAACTTCGCAAACAGCTTGGTTGCCGCAGGTATCGGATCCATGAATTCGCCCTTGGACAAGAACACTATTTCCATTTTGAACTTCTCATTGCCCCCGTCCTTTGTGATATTGGTCGAATTGTACTCATATGAGGTATCCCCGAACTTGTGGTACCAGTATTCATAACGCTCAGGGTCATCTTTCTTCTCAATGAAATAATACTTCTTGTCAGCATCCCAGTCATAAGTGTCCTCATAATACTCAGGATCCTCACATTCGTCAGAGAAACCCAGTTTCCATTGAGTCCCATCCGCATCCCTAAAAGCATAGCTCGGATGCTCACTGGTATAAGAGTCAAGCGGGAAGAAATCCAAGATGTTGGTCACAGTTCCCACCCATTTAGCTCCGTCAGCTGAGAATGTGCCCTTATGAGTCTGGGAAGGATCTCCGTTATATTTCTCATCCATAATGAAGGAACCGTCCGCATTAATGGTAAGGTCCCATGTATAAGTCGCCACCGGACTCTTTACCTCTGTGCACGTCCATGTCCCGGCAATTGCAGGAGTATCATCTCCTTTTCCGCCTTCAGCTTCCGGATTACACGAGATCAGAAAACAGGATAAAAGAAGAACCATCAACATTATTAAAAGATTACGTTTCATACTTCACCACCCTAAAAAAGATTGGGCAGGCATCATACCCGACAGATGAATATTAACATGCAGATTCCCAAGTGTCACCAGATCATCGAGCTTTTAAGACAGGCACTCCCTGTCATGACATATCCACTTGCAAGCCAAACACGTTTGCTATATATGTTTAGTCATGAAATGCGCATCAGTAGCCATAATCGGCAGGCCGTCGTCCGGCAAGTCCACCTTGATCAACACGATCTGTGAGTCCAAGGTATCCATCACAAGCCCCACTCCGCACACTACACGCAACGCCATCCGCGGTATCTACACAGACTCCCGCGGCCAGATCATATTCACGGACACCCCGGGCTTCCACATTTCGGAGAAGAAGTTCCAGAAGCGCATGCAGGACATCACCGTGGCCTCACTTGAGGAGACCGATGCCGTGCTGTACCTTCTTGATGCCACACGTAAGCCCGGAAGCGAGGAAGATGCAATCACCTACATGCTCAGCGGTCTCTCAGTGCCTGTGGTCTGCTGCATCAACAAGAAGGACATCCTCACCGACAGGCAGATAGCCGATGCCGAGGAATACCTGAAGCGCAGCATGCCCGGCCGCACCATCCTCACTGCCTCAGCCAAGGACGATGACGGCGTGGACGAGATACTTATCGAGCTTTTCAAGCATGCGCCTGAAGGTGAGCTCCTCTATGATGAGGATGCCAGGACTGACCAGGACCTGGAGTTCCGTGTCTCCGAGATCATCAGGGAGAAAGCCATGAACTCCGTGACCGCCGAGATCCCCTATGCCATCATGGTCGAGGTCTCCGACCTTGAGTACAATGAGGCAGAGAACAAGGTCTGGGTCCGTGCATTCATAACAGTAGAGAGGGAAAGCCAGAAAGGAATAATGGTCGGAAAAGGCGGAGAGAACATCAAAAAGATTCGAATAGCTTCTTTTAAGGATATCAAGAAGATATTCCCGTCCTCAAAGCTTGAACTGGATCTGAGAGTCCGTGTCAACGGCAAATGGAAGTCCAATGACATGATACTCTCCAAGGTGTTCAAGGAGACGCAGTCCTGAGATGAGACGGAAAAGCTTTTTCCTACTTTCCCTGCTGGCTATTCTCATAATCCTTTCAGGTTGTGATAGTCGCTGGGAGGACAGATACAACGCAATGTACAGCAATCTATCATACAGCTGGGCCCAAAGCCTGGAGCACGCTGATGCGGAAATAGCCTTTTTCGGGGACTCAAGGACAATCCTTGCCGACTGGTATTCAGCCTTCCCTGACAAGAAGACCGTAAACCTGGGTGTCGGAGGGGACCGGGTCGAGGACCTTCAGAGGAGGATGGGTCTGTTTGATAACCTGCCGAATCTTAAATGCTGTTTCGTGGCAATCGGGGTCAACAACTGCCCGACCATGGAATTCAGCAAAAGCGATTTCAAGTCAAAGCTCAGAGCGGTTCTCGCAGCACTCATTGAGAAAAACCTCACAGTCTACATCAATACTGTTCCCGGAGTGACATGCGAGGGAGACTCAGACTTCAACTTCTTCCAGAGAAAACTCTACAACGCCAATGTCCTGTCAGTTAATGCAGCCATAAAGGAATTGGCGAATGAACTTGAACTGACACTAATAGACATGGCCGCCGTCCTCGCTTACGAAGACGGCGAACTCAAACCCGAATACAGCGCCGACGGTATTCACTTCAATGAAGCAGGCAACAACCTGTGGTACGACGCTGTAAGCGAATATGTAAATCTAATCTGACAATCAGTATCTTGAGAGAACCTCAAGCACCCTTGCCTTTCCTATTGTGCTCATGAAGCCTGCGAGCTTGGGTCCCTTCTCCTTACCGATCAATGCAAGATAAGTTGCGGTGAAGAGAACCGTGTTCTCCACGCTGGCATCAGCTGCAGCCTCATAGACAAGCTCGGAGAGAGCCTTCTCATCCTTGCCGTCCCAGGCGCTGACCTTCGCGCAGAGTGCTCTGACAGCCTTCAGGCCGTCCTCGTCAAGATCAACCTTAGGTGTCTCGGCTGTTGCCACAGAGAACCTGAAGTCCTCAGGTGCAAAAGTTGTGATCCATGTCCATGCGCAGCGGCAGCGGGTCCTGAGTCTCTCGACCTGGTCCTCAAGCACATCCGGCAATGAAGCAATCACAGCATCAATGTCTCCGCTGTTGATCTGAAGCAGGTTGCACAGGTGCCTGAACGGGATCTGATAACCGGGAGTCTTGGGGACATCGCCAACCTGGGAGAGCTCGTAGACACGCTTCTCCATCGCGAGCTTCTTCTCATTGCACGGGAGCAGGCCGAAATAACGTCTCTCGCAGTTGTCATAGTCCTCATATAGCTTCAGGACATCAAGGTCAAAGGAGATGGCGAACTCGGTGTTCGGTCTTGTTGATGCGAATAGGAACCTTGTGAGCTCCGGTGTGTAGACCTCAAGGACATCACCGAGTGAGACGACCTCACCGCTTGATGAGGAGATCTTTCCACCGCGTCCCTTGATTGAGATGAAGTCATACTGGAAGGAAACAGGTGCATGACCGCCAAAGAACTCGACAATCTGCTTTGATGTGTCGAAGCTTCCGCCCTTTGAGTGATGGTCCTTTCCTGCAGGCTCGAAGTCAACGCCCTCAACAACCCAGCGCATAGGCCAGTCCACTCTCCAGTGCAGCTTTGCATAAGGAGTGGTCCTGAGGTCGATTGTCTCTTCCTTTCCAATGTCGTTGTCACGGTATGTGATTCCGTACTCACCGTCCCATGAGAGGATGGTTGTGTTGTCCTTGTCCGTGAATGAGCTGAAAACAGCAATTGGCCACCATGAGTCATCAAGAGGCTCTGCCCTGTACTGGTTGAGGACTCCGATGATCTGGCTCTTGAGCTCAAGGGCCTTCTTCATCTGCTCGGCATACATTGAGCTTCTGTAGCGCTGTGCCTGATAAAGATACTCAGGATAAACACCGACAATAGGAAGCTTTTCTTCGACATCAAGCTCGTTTCCACGGGCATAGTTGTCAGCTCTTCCTGTTGTATCGGGAACCAGGGTGATGGGCTTTCTGAGGTATGTCTCAAGAAGCTCCGGCTGCGGCATGTTCTTCGGGACTTTCCTGAAGACATCGTAGTCATCCCATGAGTAGATGAAGCGTACTTTCTGCCCCTTCTGCCTCAATGCCTTGACAACCAGGTCAACCGAGATGATCTCCCTGAAGTTTCCGATGTGGACTGTGCCTGACGGTGTGATTCCTGATGCACATGTGTAAAGGTCCTTCTGGCCTTTTTCCCTGATAATCTTGTCAGCGTAAATATCCGCCCAATGTACTGAATTCTGTTCCATAGTGAAGTCAGTATATTGAAATCAATTGCCTTATACAATAATGAAGCCGTGCCTGACAGACAGACACGGCTATACACTTAGGCTGATTCGAATAGGCGTGATGATTTCAAGGCGCAAGCGATGGACAGTGCTTTCTGCACGGCCAGAGCGTGGCAACGAAGAAATCAGCCGTATATTTGAATCAGAAATCCAGGAAGAATGTGGCACCGGTTATGAACTTCTCACCCGGGGTCCTCATGTTGTCTCCGCTGATCAGGTAGGAGAGCTGGAATCCGAGGTCGATGAAGTCAAAGATACACATCTCAAGCTGGAAACCTGTGGAACAGAGTAAATGCTTGAGATCAAAGTCAGTGGCATTCTGTGCGGGGACTCCGTTGTAGCCTGTGTTGAAGTAGTTTCCTGCATGCCAACCAATGTCAAAGAACAGGTTAAGACGCGGGAAGACACCATCCATGAAGAACTCAGGACCTGAGAGACGAATATCAAGGTTGTTGACCACGGTGAAGTTTGTGTTGTAGCTGTTGGTGTTGAAGCCACGGACCTTTCTTCCAAGGGAGACAGGCATTGAGGCATAGACAGGAACCTGACTTCCGTCAGTCCAGTTCACGTTCACTCTGTCAATCAGGACAACTGAGAACAGGTTCAGGCCCTTCTTGTTGGACATCTCAAAGAGTGTGGTTCCTGCGACGGCATTGAATGTGACGCTGTAGTAGCTTGCCTTGTTGTTCAAAAATGAAGGTGCGAACTGGAGCTTGATCTCCGCAAGGCCGCCTTCGTTTGACACCATCTTGTCATCCATCAGGTTGAGTCTTGCACCGATGTAGAAGTTGGTCATGAAGGCAGTGTAGTCATCGGCAAGGTCCGGATAGATCTTGTTTCCCTTGAGGGTACCGTTTCCGCTTCCGTCGTCATAATGAACGTTGAACCAGTTGTTAAGGCTTGGGATGGCTTTAGGTCCAGGGGTCTTTGTGGCAGGATCCGCATAACCGCGGTATCTGCTCTGTCCGAGAACCATGGAGTCTATTGCCCTCTCATAGCGGCCCTCGTAGCCCACATATGCCGTGATAAGGTCCTTTCCCTCAACCCAGGAATCTCCGAAGCCCTGCAGGAACTTCAGGTTCCAACGCACCTGGATCTGGTCATAGAGCATCTGGTCTGAAATAAGAGGCTCACCGGTAAAGGGGTTCTGGAAAAGCACACGCTGGGTGTAACCGCCTCCGATTGTGGCCTGAATCTGTGTCAAATCCCCTTCGATGAGGGAAAGTCCCTCATATCCAGCTCCGATGGCAGTGAGAGTCGGAAGGAATCCTGCAAGGATCTCTGTATGTTGGTCAAGTTCTGTAAACAGGAACTTGAAGTCTCCCGCAAAGACGCTGCAAAGTGCAAGAGCGAGAATCAGAACGACAGTCAAAGCTTTCTTCATTTAATGCCCCTTCAGTGTTTAGTTCGACCAGTCAGCACCATCGCCGCCAGGCAACGAAACGGTGATCCGCACGGTCTTGGAATATTGAAGGCCCTTCACGCCTTCCTTATCGCCAGTATACATGAAAACCCGGCCGATTTCATAGTAAATATGGAACATGCTGAACAGCTGAAGTTCCACATGGACCCCGAAGCTTCCCTCCCAGACCGATGCGATCTTGTCCTCAAGGGTGTAGTTGTTGAGCTTACCTCCTGAGTAGTTCAGGTCCAGGAAAAGATAGATGTACGGGATGCAGTCTCCGAAAAACTGCTGGCCGTAGTAGTTTATTCTCAGCGTGTTCTTTGTGATGAACGTCATGTTCTCAGGCTCATACCACCAGATGTGTGACTTCAATGTCCTTGCATACTCGGGAACATATTCACCGCCCAGAATACGCATCTCAAACTCGTCGGAGAATCCGATTGACCAGCGGTTGTTCCCCTCCGCGTCCTTCTTCTGGTGTATCATCTTGCCGTACTGGGCATAAGTCCAGATCTTCCAGTAATCGGCATAACCGCCGAAGCCCTTTGAGAATGTCATGAAGGCAGGAGCCCACACGAACTTGAACTCCACTGACAGCCCGTCAAGGAACCCTGTGCTGAAAAGCCTGTCGGAGACCTTTCCGTAAAGATCAAAGCTGGTGCTGAGAAGCTGCCTGTTTCCGGACAGGTCAGGGGTTCCCGGAAGCACCTGTCCCGGGACTGCATTGTTGAAAGCGGCAATGTTCCTGAACGGATAACCGGACCTTGTGGGAACCTGCATCAGGGGGTCAAGAGCCACCTCCCACTGGCCGTCAATGGTGAAGCGCAATGTCACAAGATCATAGTCTGCAAGCCTGGACCACCCTATTCCCTGGGCAACACCTATCTTCCATGCGGCATAGGTGACATCATAGTATCTGTTGTCCTTGAGCTCCTGCGCAGTTGAGTCACCGATGACTGTTCCGGTCTCCGGATCCTGGGAGAGAGTCCTGGCGATGGTTCCGGTGGCAATCTCCACACCCGCCTCGGTCATTCTCCCGGGAATGAACTCAATGCCATCAAGGCCGGCAAAACATCTGACGCTTGAGGGGAACATTCCTAGCCAGAAGTCAGGATGTGTGGTCATTCCGGTGAGTTTTGTGGAGAAGGACAGCGCAGACAGTGAGACACAGGCAAACAGCATCAGAGCCAATGAAAAAAGAATGAATGCCCTATGTCTCATCGCTTGAATTGTATTTGATTGCAAGGCTAAAGACAAGGATGCACTTGAAATTAGAATTCAAAAGTGCTAACTTTAGACGCCACCAGAAGGAGCATCCCATGGTGACCGGGCCTGTAGCTCAGCGGTTAGAGCAGAGGACTCATAATCCTTTGGTCCTGAGTTCAAATCTCAGTGGGCCCATAAACCTCCCAAATCGGGAGGTTTTTTGTTTTTTTAGCGCAGACAGACCATCATTTTCATCAAATAACATATATTACTGGTTTGTATTTGAATAAAAACTGTTGCCAAACTGAAAATCCAAAATTAGAATAGAAATGGAGTTGTATATACTCAGGGGGCTTGTAATGAGGAAAGCTGTTGCCATTCTCCTGATGCTTTCTGCCGTTTGTCTGTGCGCTTTTGCGGTCACGGCACAGGGCGGAATGAATCTGTCAGAATGCAAGGATTCAAGGGTTGTCTCATTCATCAACTATCTCAAGACAGAGGAGATCCTGAACACGGAGTTCGATTACTATGCCGTGAACATTGATGAAGACGGGGACTACTACGTGGCCTTCCATCCTGCGGACTGTGACCTCAGTGAGAGCGTGATCCTTTATTTCGAGCCTCTGATGATTGAGTTCTTCTGGTACAGCGACACATTTGTCACGGATGAGACATTGATTGATGCCCTTTGGGCAATCAATGATTTCTCTGATACCTATGCCAACTGGGCGACCTTGTCGATAGATCCTTATGACGGTTGCCTGAAGGCATCTGCGGTGATGACGACTGAAGGAATCGCATCATACGGGGTTGCTGTTTATGACCATCTTGAAATGTTCATCTATCTTGCTGAGGACGGCTTTGGTTTTGTACAGGATACGATAGAGGGGGAAAAATGAGACACTATCTGGTTGATTTCGAAAATGTCAATGATGAAGGACTCCGTGAGATAGGAGCACTTCAGAAAGACTGCTGCATACATATCTTCTTCAGCGCCAGCACCGCCAGGATATCCCTTGAGTATCTGACGCTCATGCGTAACGCATCAGTGAAGGCACACAAGGTCAGTGATGACTCCAATTCCCTTGATGTCCATATCGCCACCACACTCGGATATCTGATCGGTGCGGATTCAGAGCAGCAGGACTCATTCTTCATCGTCAGCTCCGGCCATGATTTCAGCGAGCTCGTCAGATTCTGGGGAAGACGCGGCGTGAACATCCACATGATCACAATCCGCGAGAGGCATGACGGTTATGAGAGACCCACAGCGTTCAGGCAGGCCGCATCAGCTGTTCCGAGACCTGTTCAGGTCAGACCGCTTGCAAGACCCGCTGCAAGACCTATGGAGAGAAGGCCCAGACCTGACTTCACAAGACCAGAGCGTCCGAGACCGGCAGCTGAGAGACCAGCTCCCGTCTATGTCGAGTCTAAGGCAGAGCCTGCACCTGTAATGGAGCATGTCGAGCCTGCTGAGCCTGTCCAGGCAGAGCCTGAGCTCAAGCCGGAACCAGTCTTTGAGCCGGTTAAGGCAAAGCCCGTTGAGACTAAACCTGTTGAGACAAAGCCTGCCGAGGTTATTCCGGAGCCGGATCTCAAGCACATCACCCCGGCAGAGGTAAAGGACCCGGTTAAGGTCATTCCCGTAAGATCAGCTGACGGAATTCTTCAGATCAAGACTGACAGACCTGACACAGAGATCTTCACCCCGGATGTCCTCAGATTCGTCAACAGGACACTCTCCAGCAGGGCAGATGATCCGAACCTCAAGCAGATCGTCTACATGGCCATTGTCTCCAAGTACGGCCAGAAGAAGGGTCTTGCAATCTACCGTCAGATCAAGGACTTTGTTGAGGAGTAATAACTCAAATCAAACTCTCTAGCTTTTCTCTTATCGCAGTCGCAGAAGGCGGGCAACCGGGAACGTTTTTGTCAAACAGCCCGGTACAGTTGCCAACTCCTATGCAGGGAAGGCTCTTTCCCCTGTAACCTTGGCCTATGCAGATGTCTTTCCCAGCAAGAGATCTCAGATCACCGTTCTCATCCATTCTGGCAAGGGCGTTTATCAGGTTCGCATAGCATGCGGAGCAGGCTGAATCCTCTTTGACATATCTCTCAAGTGACTTTGCCCTTCCAGTTGACCTGGAAGGAATGCAGATGGCCTCATTGAGCTCTACAGTGCTCAGCTTTGAGAGATCACCTTCTCCCACTCCAAGCCGCCTTGAATACCTGATGTATCCGATCTCATCCGGGGAGAAACCGATCTGGGTGGCACAGTAACAGTCCATCAGAAGAGGATCTGTACCTGCGAACATGCGGTATGAGTACACAGGAGTCCCGCCTTCCTCAAAGTCCAGGTCTCCGTTGAGGCTGTCCACGATTATGAAATCCTGGCGCACGGCCTTGTTCAACGCGGCAATAGGCTTATGGAGGCCAAGTGAGTGAAACAGTCTCTTTGACCTGTCAGACAGAAGACCCTTCATGTTCTTCAGCGCGCATGTCATCAGTGTCTGGCAGTGGCCCTTAAGGACGGGAAGATTGATCAGGAAATCAAGATCAATAGCCTGTTTTGATATCTCCATTGTAATTCTGTCAATGGTTATCCTTTCACAGGCATCTGTTTTCACATCAACCAACGGAACATTGTACTTTGCTGATATCTTGTCATAACCGTTTATGGCAAAGGCACGTCTTGTGCTGTCACCGACCCATGAGCTCTCGATTATCCTGATGTTCCTGAATCCATGGTCCTGAAGGTACTCAATGACGGCAATGACAATCTCCGGATGGGTGACTGAGCCATGATCCGCCGTTGTTGAGTTGATGAGATTCGGCTTAAGCCCTATCTTCCTGTCCCTGTCGCCTATCATGGATGCAAGGTCGCAGCTCTCCATCAGCCTGAAGGCCATGTCATAAGGGTCTTTGCCGTATATGATCTGAATCTCATTTTTCTTCATGCTGTCTCAATCCTCGTCTGTCAGGTCGGTATTTGGCTCGCGCTCGTCAAGATCCTCCTCAACTTTCTCAATTTGCCTGGGCGATGGGTGTTTTTTCTCTGAGCCATGCACGAGCCTGTAAAACTCATCCGCGTTCTCCTGCGTGAGCTTATAGTATCTTGAGAAATCCTCGCGTGTCATCCTGTCAGTGGCGTCTGTCATGGGAATGTAATAGACGCTGTGGTTTCCTATGCGCCTGGGAGCGGACTCTGAGACACATTCCCATGCGGAGACAAAGCGGCGGTTGTTCTCCGACATCTTCATGTACTGTTCCTTCTTGGCGTTGGACCTGCGGAAATACCCGTATGCTCGCATCAGCGCAAGCATCACAAGAAGGACTCCTCCCACAGTGTAGACGGTGTCCTTTCCTCCGTAAAGCACAAGGATCACCACTCCGAATATAAGAAGGATGGCACCTACCTTGTAGTAGCTGAGAAATCCGTGCCAGGGATTCATGGTGGCCTGCAGCTTTCTGTCTATGCACGCGTCGCAGACACAGAACTCCTTTATTCCGGAGAGGCTCTGGATCTTCTGTGATGGCTTTCTGCTGCTTCTCAGGAAACCGGACTTGCCTGAGACATACTCCTCCTGGACCTCCACGGCCTTGAAGCAGAAAGAGCCCTCGTTTGTGTTACATCTGATGCATCTCATGGCAAGGTCCTCAGACGACCTTGCCCGGATTCAGGATGCCTTTGGGGTCAAACACGTTCTTGATGCCCCTCATGAGCTCAAGCTGCCTCTCTCCGAGCATGTTCAGGAGGTACGGCCTCTTGTCCAGGCCAATTCCGTGCTCTCCGCTGACAAGGCCTCCGATCTCCTTTGCCCTGTCATACATGAGCTTGAACGCCCTGTCCTTACGGCTCTCCCACTCCTTCTCCTCCAGACCGTCCCTGCAGAGGTAGATGTGGAGGTTTCCGTCTCCGGCATGACCGAAGCTCGGGATCCTCAGCCCCACCTCCTTTGCAACCTGATGGGTGTAGAGGATGAAATCAGCGACCTTGCTTCTGGGGACAACCACATCACACTCATCCATCTGGTCCGTCGAGCCCTTGATTGCCTCAAGGAAGGCTCCTCTTGCTGACCAGACCGAGGCTGAGCGCTCATCCGTGTCAATCATGAACACATCCAGGGCATCGTTCTCAAGGCAGAGGTCGGCTATTGTCTCCATGTCATGCATCACGGCCTCACGTGTGTTTCCGTCGAATGTCAGAAGAAGATATGCATCCGATGCATGCGTGGGGAACTTCTTGCCAAGGTACTCCTCGGCAAAGAGGATGACATCCTGGCTCATGTACTCAACAGCAACAGGGGTGACCTGTGCCCTGATGACCTTGGGGACGGTGGAGATAGCATCTTTCATGCTGCTGAACGGGACAAGGATGCTGATTGCATACTCAGGCTTGGGGATGATCTTAAGAGTGGCCTCAGTGACTACTGCCAGTGTTCCCTCGCTTCCGATGATCAGGTCCTTCAGGTCATAGCCGCTTGAGTTCTTGACCACCTTGCTGCCGAACCTCATGATCTCACCAGTCGGAAGGACGGCAGTGATGGCCCTGACGGCATCACGGGTCACTCCGTATTTGACTGCCCTCATGCCGCCCGCGTTGGTGGAGATGTTTCCTCCTATGGTGGCGCTCTTCTCTCCTGGGTCAGGACAGTACTGATAGCCGTGCTCGTCACAATAGGCGGCAAGCTCCATCAGAAGCAGTCCGCTCTGGACGGTCACGGTCAGGTTGTTCTCATCCAGCTCAATGACCTTCTTCATGGCAGAGGTGTCAAGCATTATGCCGCCGTTGATGGCGACTGCACCTCCGACCAAACCTGTTCCGGAGCCTCTGACAACCACAGGGATGTTGCGCTCATAGGCGAGCTTCATCACAGAAGCCACATCCTCGGTGGAGAGCACCTTAACAAGCACCTCGGGAACCCCGAATGCGGTTCCGAGCTCATCGTGATAGTAGTCCTCATTGATTGATTTTCCGTCCAGAACACGTCCGGGAAGCATTGACTCGAGTTTCTGGAAATCTTCTCTGGTAAGCTTGTTGAACATCATCTTGCCTCCCTTATCATCTTGGTCAGACGCGGTATGATCTCATAGAGGTCTCCCACGAATCCATAGTTGGCCACATCGAAAATAGGTGCCTGAGGGTCACTGTTTATTGCAATTATCAGGTCACTGCCCTTCATTCCGGCTACCGTCTGCACCGCACCTGAGACTCCCACGCAGATAAGGAGCTTAGGTTTGACAGTCCTTCCGGAAAGACCTATCTGATGCTTTGCGTCAAACCAGTTGTTCTCCACAAGAGGCCTTGTGCATGCCATCCTGGCACCCAGAAGGTCTGCAAGCTCCTGCACCATCGCAAGGTCCGCCTTGCTCTTAACGCCACGTCCGCACTGGACAATCACCTCCGCCTCGGAGATGTCAACATCCTCAGGCTTCATCTCGACATCAAGAAGCTTTGCGTTTGAGACAAGCATCTTGGGCGTCACTTCCATAATGGTCGGACTCTTGTCGCATTCGACTCTCTCAGGCTTTGAGAAGATCTTATATCTGACAGTGCAGAACTGCGGCCTGTGGTTCGGGGTCATGATCCTCGCCATGATGTTTCCGCCGAATGCCGGACGGATCTGAACCAGGTCAGTGTCCTTAGTCATCTCCAATGACGTGCAGTCCGCTGTAAGTCCCGTCTTGAGCCTGGCGGCCACACGAGGAGCCAGAGAGCGGCCAACATTCGTGGCTCCCACAAGGATCGATGACGGCTTAATGTCCTGGATGAACGAGTAGAACACATTGGTGTAGGGCTCGATCAGGAAGTCCTTCAGCCCCGGGTCATCATAGACATAGACCTCATCTGCGCCATAGCAGAAAAGCTCCTTGGCCTTATCCCTGATGTCTGATCCTATCATCAGGGCCAGAACCTTGTGGCCGTTGACAGCGGCAAGCTCCCTGGCCTTTCCCAGGAGCTCGAATGTCACGTTATGTATCTTGCCGTGAAAATGCTCGCAGAAGACCAGGACACCGTTCCACTTGCTCTTGTCCACCTTCGGAGCCTGCTCCTCCTCGAATGTGACTGCCCCGTCTCCCTTTTTGACGCAGAGCTTGCAGAGCTTACAGCCCATCCCTATGGACAGCCCTTCCTTCTCATCATAAGAGATGGCTCCGAAGGGGCATAACGACTTGAGCTTCTCACCGAGCTCTTTTGTAACTACTTCCTTATGAATCACAAGTCCCATTCAAAGCCTCCCGTCAGATGAATTTCCTGTCTGCGAGAAGATCATTGAGCTTCTGCGCCAGTTCTTCCGAAGAACCCTCGACCATGACCCTTGATGTGCTCTTCTCAGGAGGGAACACCTTCTGTACCTGTGTCGGAGAGCCTTTAAGCCCGTAATGGGTGCTGTCCTTGTCCTCAAGGTCATTGAGTGTCAGTGAATGAATCAGAGTGCCGTCCAATGCCTTCTTGCGCCTGTAGGACGGAAGCCTAGGGGTATTGATCTCGCTGTCCATGCAGATAAGGCACGGCATCCTGAGGCTCTCCTTGACAATCATGTTCTCCTGGTTGGCCTCCACCGTGACCCAGCCCTTATCAACAGACAGGATCTTCGTGACGTTTGAGAGATGCGGGATCCCAAGATGCTCTGCGGTCTCCGCTCCTACCTGGGCGGTGTCTCCGTCCGTAGTCTGCTTGCCGCAAACAATGAGGTCAACCGAGCCTGTCCTTCGGATTCCCTGGCTGATAGTGTAGCTGGTGGCAAGCACATCAGCGCCTCCGAATGCCCTGTCAGTAATGAGAAAGCCCTCATCACAGCCCATCCAAAGACATTCCTCCAGGGCCTCTGCCGCCTGCGGCGGTCCCATTGTCAGTATCTTGACGGCTCCGCCTGTCTTCTCACGGAGCTCAAGCGACGCCTCAATGGCATAAAGGTCATAAGGGTTGAGTTTATTACCCTTCTTGGGCCTTATGAGAAGACCGGTCTTCTCATCGACCTGAACGTTACTAGAACCCGGAACCTGCTTAACGCATACCAGAATGTTCATCCGGTTTCCTCCTTTTCTCTCAAACAACCATGACGGACACACCGTCAGGTATTGCAGTGACAGAGACATCTGTCCTGCCAATTATATCACGTGCCATGTCCATGGCAGACTTGATATCGTGTGCCGGTATCATATGCATGGCCTTGATCATCTCATCCGGAGCCTGCGATACAAGGATCACCCTGGCCTTCATCAGGATCCTCAGGAGGATCTGCGCCTCCCACTGGTCCGGGATTGTCTCATTCCTGCCTCTTGCAAGGATCTGGTCCATCGCCTTCTCAAGGCTTGACGCATCTGATATCTGCCTGAAGAACGACTCTCCTCCATGACCGTCATTGCATGAGGCGACCATGATTATCACTCCGCCTTGCCTGACTGTGGCCTCTGCTGCGGTCATTCCCTTGACTGACTGGTAGATGTTCTGGTCAAGCGGGTAGCCTCCGTTTGTGGAGATCGCAACGTCAGCGGGAAGTGCCTTTACCGCGCAGAGCTTGGAAAGGAAGGCACAGCCCTTCTCATGGGCCTTCTCCACATCACCGGATACGGCATAGATCACCTTCTTCTCGGCGTTGATCACCACATTGCAAATGAAGGCAAGCCCTGCACGCCTTGCGGCCCAGACCATGTCCTTGTGTATGTTGTTGCCCTCAAGGATTCCCGTCCTTGAGTGGGGATCGTTTATGAACTCGGAGCAGTGATTCGCCATCACGGTGATCCTGGATGCAATTCCAGGTAGAACCGATTTCCTTCCGCCTGAGAAGCCCGCGAAGAAATGCGGCTCAATGAAGCCTTCCGAGCAGACAAGGTCTGCAGAGGTCACAAGCTCGTTGACTATCAGCTCCCCTCCGCTAGGCAATCTGCCGAGGTTCACCATCGGCGAGTTGTCACAGTCATGGACCACGATCCGCTCGGAATCAACGATCTCTTTTCCGAACTTGGACTCAAGCTCGGCCCTGGTGGTGGGCCTGTGGCAGCCGGTGCTTATCAGAAGCGTGATATCCGCATCAGGATTCCCCTTTCGGATCTCACTCAGCATATGGGGGATGATCACCTTGCTTGGAACAGGCCTGGTATGGTCGCTGCAGATGATCACGACCTTTCTCTTGCCTGCAGAAAGCTCGCACAGTCTCTTGGATCCAATGGGATTCTCAAGGGCTTTCCTTACCAGGGAGTCAGGGTCACCTTCAGGCTCATAGCCGTTGATGCCTGAGCGAAGGACCCCTCTCAGAGAGGAATCGGGGACATCGAGAAACTGCTCCTCATGTCCGAACGGAAAAGAAAGTCTCATTTGAATCCTCCTACCTGTAGGATATCCCAAGGCCTTTAAATATGTCCGTCAGAGCCTTGTGTGCATGTCTGAAAGGCTCTATTCCCGAGAAACCCCTCATCCTGCCCGCATAGGACAGATGAGGCTCAAGGGAGATGATCAGGTCCTCCCGTCTTCGGAGAGAGTCAAGAAGCTCAGGAATTCCGCCCTGGCCCTCGCCTGCAGCATACCGCTCCTCATCATCATAACACGCATCCTTGATATGAACATACTCAATATAATCTTTCAGGACGGGATAACAGTCCCTCATGGGGTCATCGCCCTCCGCAACAAACGCCGCAGGGTCAAATGCGCAGCGAAGATGAGGACTTGCGACCTCCTCAAGAATTCTCCTGGAGAATGACCCGTGTGCCCCGATTGTCTTCTCCCCGCCCTCCATCACAAGGACGATGCCTTCCTTCCCGGCCTGCTCGGCCATCGCCTTCAGATGCTCTACGGCATAAGGAAGCGCCTCTGTCCTGTTCATGTCACCGGGATAGAATGAGAAGACCCTCACATAGGGGCATCCGAACTCATGGGCCCTGTCACAGGCGTCTTTCACCTTGCCCAGGATGGAGGCTCTGGAGCATGAGACATACTCCTTTCCAACAGGAGAGGAAACGCATGTGATTGTCAGACCTTCCGAATCAGTTCTGCTTCGGATCTCCCTGATCTTCTTCATTGGAAGGTCCATCACATTGACATCATCCATGGTCCTGATCTCAAGATGCCTCAGTCCAAGTTCCCTGATCACCCTTATCTGGACATCCAGCGAGGGGTCGATCTCATCGGAAAAACAGCTAATGATCATTCAAAACTCCATCAGGTGAAAAACAAGGCCATCACACTGACGCATGATGGCCTTTTCTTACATAATGCCTCAGAGCGGCCTGTTCCACTCCTCCGGTGAGATCCTGACGATCTCATCCGTGTCGGCACTCTTGTGGATGGCGTCACAGACGGTGGTCAGATTCCTTGTGAATGTGAGCGGCACCAGATACTCGCACTTTCCGCGGATGACATCTGCGATGTGTGTGTAGATGGCATAGCGGTCACCGTTGTATGCTCCCGGAAGCGGACCGGTGGTGTTGTCATCATTGGTCTTTGATCTGTAGGCTGTAGGATCGATCGGTCCCGGATAGCTGATCTTATGGACATCGATTGTTCCGTCGGTGATGAAGATCGTTCCCTTGCTTCCCTGGACTATCCAGTGCGGCAGCTTGTCAACCATGATGCAGTGCTCGCAGTTGAGGATTATTCCGCTCTGGGTCTTCATGTTGGCGATGAAGGTGTCCTCACAGTCTCCGTCCATGATGACCTGCTTCTTCTCGGCGCAGACCTTGACGATCGGCTCGTCAACCGCAGCAAGCAGCTGTCCAAGAAGATGCGGGCCCCAGTTGTTCAGGTATCCGCCGGCCTGGTCCTTCCAGATCTGCCAGTCATATCTCTTTCCGAAAGTGGCCGCGCGTCTGCGGATCTCATAGACCTCACCGATCTCACCGTTTCTCATGTATTCCTTGACAGTGGCCAGGTCTGTTCCCCAGTTCTGCGGCAGGAACGGCATGAGGTGCACGCCGAACTTTGCCTTTGCCTTCTTTGCCTCCTCAATGATGAAAGCCGCATCCTTGCTGTCCTTTGCCCATGGCTTGGTTATCAGGACGTTCTTGCCTGCACGCAGACATGCGGCAGCGACCTCGGTGTGCATGTGGCTGTTTGTCAGGACAAGACAGTACTCGACATCAGAGGCAAGGAGCTCTTCACGTGTGTTGTAGGCCTTGCAGTTCTTGTGGCCGTTCAGATAGAAGACCTTCGCAAGCTTCTCAGCTCTGTCGAATATGATATCGTATGTTCCCACGACCTCGAACTCAGGATGTCTGAGGAGAATCGGGGTATGAAGCTCATTTGCGTTCTTTCCGCAACCGATGATAGCAGTTTTGATTCTTGCCATGATATGCTCCTTGTTTATTTGAAGAATTCCTTTATCTGGGCCAGGGCCTTCTTCATGCTGTCAGGTCCCTTTCCACCCTTGCTCTCAAAGGAGATCGTCTCGTCATATCCGAGCTCCTTTAGGATTCCGAGCGCCTTTGTCAGGAACGGGCTGAAGCCGTCCTCCGGAATCAGCCTGTCCATCTCACAGACATGGACATGGTGCAGTAGAGGATAGATCTCCCTGAGGTCCTCGGCGTTCTCCTCGTTGTACATCATGTGCATCAGGTCAGCCAGAAGCACGACCTCAGGCCTGTGGACACGGTTTACGACATACCATCCGTCCTTGACGGTGATAAGGATGTTGCCTGACTGCTTGCGGATGGGCTCCATCACTACGTGGATGCCGTATTTCTGGCAGTACGGGACAACTGACTCGTGAATTGTCTGGCAGAGCTCGTCATAGCCCTGCTCAAGGCTCTCACCCTCAGGAAGGTTGCGGGAGTTGTTGCTTCCGAAGACAATCTTCTTCACACCCATCCTCTTTGCCCTGCCCATGGCATGGTCAAGGTAGGCATCGATCTCCTTCTTTTCCCTGGTGGGTCCGGTGACCTTGATGCGGCCCGGGAAGTAGTTGCAGCTGCAGTCGCAGGCCAGGTCAAGACGCTTAAGCTCTGAGAGCAGATACTCGAAATCCTCATCTGAGAGGGTGTCAATCATCATGAGCGGGAACTCGACATAGTCGAATCCTGCCTCCTTGATACGCTCCAGAAGAGCATATTCGACACGGTCACGTGTTGCGGTGGCAATGTCCGTGCACATTCCAAATCTCATTTATCTAATCCTCCAATTAAATCAAACATAGCCTGCAAGGTGCGGCAGCCACATGGTGATGGCCGGAACGAACGTCACAAGCACAAGGGCAAGGACCATGAACGCCATCTGAGGCAGCAGTGCCTTGGAGAGCTTCTCCATCGAGATGTCTCCGACAGAGCATCCGACGAACAGGACCTGGCCTACAGGCGGCGTGAGAAGTCCTATTCCGAGGTTCAGGATCATCATTATTCCGAACTGGACCGGATGCATTCCAAGCCTCTGGACAATCGGAAGCAGGATCGGCGTCATGATGTACACGATGGAGACCATGTTCATGAAGCATCCCATGATCAGCAGGATCACGTTGATGATCAGAAGCATGATTATCTTGTTCTGCGTGATTGAGAACAGACCGTTGGTGACCATCTGCGGGATCCTCAGATATGTCAGGACCCAGCTGAACGCAGTGGCGCATGCGGCGAGGATCAGAACAGATCCTATTGTCTTCGCGGTCCTTGTGAACGCTCCGTACAGGTCCTTCCAGGTTCCCTTCCTCTCTATCAGGAATGTCCAGATGAAGCAGAAGACACAGGCTGCGGCTGCAGATTCGGTTGCGGTCATCCATCCGAGCAGGACTCCTCCTACGACAATCACCATACACAGGATGGTCGGAAGCGATATCCAGAGAGCATGCAGCATCCTCTTCATGGAGAAAGCCTTGTCCACAGGATAGTGGCGCTTCTTTGAGACGTAGAAGCAGTAGACCGCGAGACAGAGCCCCAGGACAATGCCGGAGAGGTATCCGCCCATGTACAGGGCGGAGATGGACACACCTCCGGCAGTGACCGCATAGATGACCAGGTTATGGCTAGGCGGTATTATTATTCCCTGTATTGCCGATGTACAGGTCAGTGCGACTGAGAAGTCCTTGTCATATCCGGAGTCTGTCATCAGCTTGATGATGATCGGTCCGAGAGATGAGACGTCCGCGACTGATGATCCGGAGACTCCTCCGAAGAACATCGAGTCAACGACGTTGACCATCGCAAGTCCGCCCGGCATCCAGCCCACAAGGACCCTCGCAAGCTCCTCAATGTTGTCTGCCATGGTTCCTATGCTCATGAACTCGCCCATGAGCATGAAGCAAGGCACGGCAAGCAGCGAGTAGTTCGCCATCTTGTAGAAGATAGTCTGGAAGACAACCAGGAGGTTGATCTTCATCACCAGACATGTGAAGACCGCTGAGAGCCCGAGGGTGTAGGAAATCTCCACACCCATGATGAGCATCAGAACAAAGGATCCGACAAGGACCCAGACACCCAATGTCATGTTAGCCATTGATCAGTTCCTCCAGATCCTTCTCAACATCCCTCTCGTGCTTGTCTGTGAACACTGTCTTGGCGTTGAGCAGTGTGAAAATAAGGCAGAAGATGCCGGTAAACAATCCGGGCAGGACCTGCCACCTGTATGATAGGTTAATGGCTCCGAACCTCTGCTTTGTGGTGGCAAAGATCTTGACGCCATAGAAAATCATCAAAGAGAAGAAGGCGACCTTCAGGAACCATCGGATAATGCCGAACACCCTGAGGACCTTCGGGGGAAACACATTGTCTATGAACTGCACACGGACGTGTGAGCCATGGTACTCTGCGATGCTTGCACTGAAAAGTCCCACCCATGTGAGCATGAACAGTGCCGTTTCCTCAGACCATGATGGCGTGTAGTTGAAGAAGTACCTTCCGATGACTACTACCAGAAGAACAACAACTATCACGACCATTGCAACCAGACAGATCCAGTTTGCAATCTTGAAAAGGATTTTCTTAATCTTGTCTGTCATTTGAAACCCATTAGTTGTGATTTGTCATCTTTAAGACAGAGGGAGCAAAAAAGCTTTGCTCCCCCTGCTGTCCGTTCAATTACGGTTATTACTTGTAGCTCTGGATCTCCTTGATGAAATCCTGGACGCCTGCAGCATACTTGGCATAGAGAGGTGCACATGCATCGATCCATGCCTGCTTGTCTGTACAAGGTGTGAAGACAACTCCCTTCTCTGTCAGGAATGCCTTGTTCTCTGAGATCTGCTTCTCGGTCTCGACCTGGAACCAGTCACAAGCCTCCTTCATTGCCTCTGAGACGATCTTCTGCTCTTCAGCTGTGAACTGCTGCCAGACCTTCTCTGAGACCAGGATGACTGATGTTCCGATGACGTGCTCTGTCTCATAGACATACTTGACCTGCTCATACCAGTTGTTGTTCCTGAGTCCGGAGAGTGTGTTCTCGCATCCGTCCAGGACACCTGTTGAGAGTGATGTGTAGATCTCTGACATTGCAAGCGGTGTTGCACTTGCCCAGCAGTTGATCATGTCGATCTTGATGTCTGATGTTTCGGATCTGATCTTCAGTTTCTTGAAGTCTGCAAGAGATGTGCACTGTGTCTTTGTGAACATGTTTCTTGCCGGTGTGCAGATGTAGTTGTAAAGTGACCTGATCTCTCCGTTGGAAGCCTCGAATACCTTGTCTCCGAGCTTTCTTCCTGAATCGCTGTACAGGAAGTCAAGTCCGCCCTTGATGCTCTGAAGCAGGAACGGAAGTCCCAGAGCTGTGTACTCAGGAATGTCGACTCCTCTGTTCTTGAGGTTTGCAGGGTTGATCCTGAAGAATGCGTATGTTCCGAGTCTCAGACCTTCGATACACTCAGCCTCTGTTCCGAGCTGGCCGCTTCCGAAGACGTTGATCTCGATCATTCCGTTGGTCTTCTCCTTGACTGTGTTCGCGAATCTGACCAGGAACTTGCAGGCAAGGTCTGAATCAGCGTTGATCTCCGGGAATGTGAGAACGAGTTTCTGTGTTCTTGCGCCAGTCGCAGGTGTCTCAGATGCGGACTGTGCAAAAATCATGCTGCTTGCCAGGATGAGGGCAAGAAGTACAACAATAACTTTTTTCATCTTTTTCCTCCGTTTTTGTTCTTTTGGGACAGACTGACAGACTGCCCCTTTCCTTCTGTAAGAACAGGATAAAGCCCCCATTTTGAGCCAACAATACAAAAAAAGAAAGATTTTTTTCCGAGTTTTTTTAGATGGACAACACTCAGTCCAAATGCTTTGTGTCCTTAAGTAAAGTATCTACTGATATGGAGCTGCGGATCAGCTCGGAGAACTCGTTCTTGGTGGTCACGCCGGCATTCTTGTATAGTTTCTTGAGCCTGTAGTTGATGGTTCCGGTCGACATGGAAAGCTCCTCGGCAAGGCGCTCATTGCTCACATTGTTGAGCACACCTGCGATAATCGTCATGTCAACGGCATCGCATTCAGAGAGGCATTCCTGTATGGCCTTGAGGGAATCAGCTCCTTTCCGGAGAGTGTTCTCGTCAATCTCCTCCCTGTCCTCGTGCAATGACGACGAGCTGATCTCGACAGGTACGCCCGGCAGAAAGCCCGTGCTTCCGCGTGGCTTCAGAGAGCTTCTCATTGTCGTGACTATGGATTCGACGTTTGGGTTCCTTGTCAGCGTGCGCCAGAGGTCATATGCGTTCTCACCGGACTCATAGTAGCTTCTGGTTGCAGATGTCAGTGACGGGTTCGTGTACCTGCACAATGTGGTGTCTCCCAAACCTGCGACAAAGAGCTCGTCAGGGACCTTGATTCCATGATCTTCGGCATACTTGAGGATGAATGCGGCAGAATAATCGTTCGAGCACACAACCGCATCGTACGCGCGAATTGATATAAGGAACTTCTCATCCCCGTTCTGCGCGCCCACATTGCGGAAGTAGACATCGTTATATGAGGTGGAAAGCCCCAGTTTCTTGGTTGTGCTGAGAAAGCTCTCCACCTTCATGGCGTCGTTGGTCGATGCCCCGTTGATGTCAACAAGGGCCATCTTCCTGTGCCCGTAATAATAGAAGTAGTAGACAATCTCCTCTATCGCGGAGTGGCTTCCGTACATTGTGCCGGAGACATCCTCGCCGTATTTTGAGGGAACGGTTCCTATGAGGATGGACCTGAGGTTCCTGGCCCTTGCGGCATCCAGGGTATCCCTGATCCATGATTTTGTGGTCCCTATCACAACAATGACATTGGCCGGAACCGTCAGCTCATCTATCGAGGAGAGGCGCCTGACATCCTGCTTGTGCCTGGCTGCGGCCTCCTCGAGCCCCTCAATGCTCCGGGCATACCAGAAGGGCGTGATGTAGTTCGGCTCGACTATCATGTGGATTGTCCTGTCGTCCATCTGCATGTGGCCCCTCCTTTGGTGCGGTTTCCATCTATTTTACCATAACATGTTCCTTATATGTGTCAAAAAAACAATCAAAAAAAAGCCGTGGCAAAACCTTGTTTTTTTGTATTGTCCATCCGTGGTGCTGATAATACTCTATTTAAGAGGTATAGGATGGCTATGCCCTAATCATCATCGAGTGAGGTTGGCGTGAAACAGGCTCTCATTACAAATATCCAGAGGTTCTCCCTGAATGACGGTCCGGGAATAAGGTCCACCGTGTTCTTCCAGGGCTGCAACATGCACTGCACATGGTGCCATAATCCGGAGACCATCTCCATGAAACCCGTTCTGATGCATTATCAGAACAAATGTATCGGCTGCGGCAGATGCTTCAGCCTGAGTGATCCGCCTGAGGCGAACCGCATAGAGGGCGGCGCCCATGTGATCGACAGGAAGAAGCTGAAGAACCCTGAGGTCCTTGCTGAGAACTGCCAGGCATCGGCCCTTGTCATGTCATCACGGCCTTACACGGTCGAAGAGGTCATGGCGGAGGTTGTCCAGGACAAGCTCTACTACGATCTTTCCGGCGGCGGTGTGACAGTCTCCGGCGGAGAATCCTCCCTTCATGCATCCTTCATCAGTGAGCTGGCTGATGCCTGCCATGAGAAAGGAATAAAGATCGCGTGCGAGACCAACATGGCCCTTCCTTGGCAGAAGATGTACGTGATGCTGAAGAAGATGGACCTGATCATGTGCGACATCAAGCATGTGGACTCCCCCACTCACAAGAAGTACACCGGCATGGACAACCAGATAATCTTCAACAACGTCGGCCGCGCATCCCTTCTCGGAATCCCCATGATAGTGCGCACCCCGCTCATCCCGGGAGCCACAAACGACATCAGCAACCTGAAGCAGATAGCCGAGTTCGTGGCAAAGCTCCAGAACATAGAGTGCTATGAGCTTCTGAACTACAACCCGCTGGGGTCCTCAAAGCGTGTGGCCATGGCTGCGGATGACCCGTTCGAGGATGCAAGACCGTATTCCAGGAAGGACCTTGATGAGATCAGGAAGGAGCTTGAGGGCTCCGGAGTCCGGATCAAGATCAGCTGAGGAGGCAGACATGAGTGAAATCAGATTCATCAACGAGTTCGAGCCAGGCAGGACATTCACATATGACGAGAGAATCGCTCTTCTCAGAAAGCGCAAGGTCGCTCAGACCGAGGAGAAGGCAAAGGCCGGCGGAGCCGATGAGGACGACTACGGCCTGATTGTCCAGGACAAGTTCGACTACAAGCTTCAGCCGAACCACCCGAACGGATCCATCTACGGCTACAAGGCCTGGACATTCAACTACTGCTCCATCCTGAAGCAGCATCCGATCTATGTCGATGCCCTTGATGCATTCTCGGCAAAGGGCTTCCTGTTCCTGGAGCGTCTCAGACCAAAGACAAAGAAATGGAATCCCGACTACGCATACCCTGAGCTCCAGGCCATATTCGACAAGTACCAGGTCATCTCCGGAATTGACAACTGCCACCACTTCACCCCGGATTTGCAGATCGGAATGGAGCTCGGCTGGGGAGGAATCCTCGCAAAGCTCCAGGAGCAGCGCGAGAAGCATGATGAGAGCCATCACGAGTTCTACGATGCTGAGATCGAGGTGGTCAAGAACATCATAGCCTTCATCTACCGCGCGGCGGACGAGATTGAGGCTTGCGCAAATGAGGAAAGAAACGAGCAGCTGTCTGAGAACCTGCATACAATGGCTCAGATTGACCGTAATATAGCAGAAAATCCACCAAAGACCTTCAGGGAGGCCATTCAGTGGAGCAACTGGTTCAGCATGCTCTCCAGAACCTACAACCGCGGAAGCGCAGGCGGACAGCTTGAGGACCTGTTCAATCCGTTCTATGAGAAGGACATCAAGATGGGCCGTCTCACAGATGATGAGGCAGTCTTCTATCTGGCTTGCATGTTCCTCCAGGACAGCCGTTACTGGCAGCTGGGCGGGCCGGATGAGAATGACAATGACAAGACATGTCACCTCAGCTATCTCGCACTTGATGCGGCGGACAAGCTGAACATCGCCACGAACCTCACCATCAGGGTCCATGACAAGCTGGATCCGGTGTTCTTCCGCAAGTCAGTTGAGCTTCTGTTCAAGAACAAGCAGGGCTGGCCCAGATACTCAAACGACAAGGCCCTTACCGAGGGCTTCATGAGGAACGGCTACTCCAAGGAGCTTGCCAGAAAGCGTGTCGCAGCCGGATGTCACTGGATGTGCATGCCCGGCATGGAATACACGATGAACGACACCGTCAAGGTCAACCTCGCAATGGTGTTCCAGGTCGCCTATCAGGACATGATGGCGAACACCGGACTTGTCAAACCGTCTGCCGAGGCTCTCTGGGATTATTACAAGAAGCACCTCAAGATCGCGGTCGACGCGACAGGTGCCGGAATCATCCACCACCTCACCTACCAGACAAAGAGCCAGCCGGAGCTGATCCTGAACCTGTTCCAGCACGGTCTGATCGAGAAGGGAGTGAACATCACGGACGGCGGCGCCAATTACTACAACATGTGCGTTGACGGAGCGGGAATCGCTGTTGCGGCGGACAGCTTCGCGGCATGCGAGCAGCGCATAGACATCGAGCAGAAGCTCACCTATGACCAGCTCACACAGCACATGATCGCCAACTATGAGGATCAGGACGGCGAGTATGTCAGGCAGATGATGCTCCACAGCGAGCGCTACGGCGGAGGAGACACACTCGGAGACAAGTGGGCAGTAAGGATCTCACAGCTCTTTACTGACCTTGTGAAGGACCTTGTCAGACAGCACAAGGACAACCCAAAGCACGTGAACTTCATCCCAGGACTGTTCTCGTGGTCAAACACGATCCTTCTGGGATCAATCCTCAAGGCCACACCGAACGGAAGAAAGGCCGGAGAGCCCATCAACCACGGAGCAAACCCCAACGGCGGCTTCCGCAAGGACGGAGCGGTGACCAGCATGTGCAACTCAATCGCAGCGGTCCAGCCTGGCTATGGCAACACCGCACCTGTGCAGCTGGAGGTTGACCCGCAGATCACCAACGACCCGGACGGCGTGGACAAGATGTGCGCCATGGTCCTTGGAATCCTCAAGAGCGGAAACACTCTTCTGAACATCAACATAATCGATGCCAAGAAGATCCTGGAGGCTCACAAGGATCCGTACAAGTATCCTGATCTGGTGGTCAGGGTCACAGGTTTCACAGCATTCTTCGCAATGCTCAGCGAGAAATTCAGGCAGCTTGTCGTTGACAGGGTCAGAGCCGTCAACGGTGATGCCTGTGAGGAATAAGAACAAAAATGGAGGACAAGATATGAGAGACGTACCTACCCAGAAACTGGACGTAACAACAAGAGAGAACAGGACGACGGTCCTGCTTCCCGGATGCATTCCCGGAGCAACCCCGTATCACCACTCGATCATGAAGGGCACCGAGCTCACACTTGAGCCTGGCGACTTCTACCACATCCTGATCTGCTTCATCGGAGAGGTGGAGTTCGTCACCGACGGAAACGAGTACCGCTTCCACGAGAGAGTATCTCTCATCCCTGACCCGAAGTGCGCCGTGACAGTCAAGGCGCTGACAGACGCCCATATCCTGGAGATCCGCTGGAACTTCCGCGAGGGTGATGACGAGCTTGCAGCAGAGTACAAGACCCAGTTCCCGCTGATTCAGATCTACCGCAACTCCAAGCAGTACCGCGACCGCAACAAGAGCGACAAGACAATCAGCAGAAGCTGCGTTGACCAGCGCAAGATCCCGCGCTTCGCATACGGCTCAGTCGAGACCTACGGAATCGATGCCGTCAAGTCCCACGATCATCCGATGCTTGACCAGTACTTCTTCTCATTCCCTGAGAACGAGATGGATGTCCTGATTGACTTCGAGCCTGTTCATATGACAGGAAGCGAGCTTCTGTACATCCCGCTCGGATCAATGCACGGAGTTGATGTCAAGGAAGGTGAGCACTGCCACTACCTCTGGATTGACTTCTATCCGGATAACGAGCTTGCCCTGAAGAGACTCGACGCATCACACATCCCGACAGGCAAGCATGCCGACTTCAACGAGAAGGGAGAGAGAATCGGCTGATGGACTATTCTGTTCCCAGAAAGCTCACGTCAGGCAGAGCATGGAGGACCTACACGGGCGGCAGCCTGATTGACAGAATCCACGGAATCGAGGGGAGCTGTGACACGCAGTTCCCCGAGGAGTGGATAATCTCCACCGTCACGGCACGCAATGCAGGACGTGAGAACATTGTCGAGGGAATCTGTTTCCTTGATGATGACAAAAGCGTATCCCTGAAGGACTACATCGAGTCCGACCCGGTCTCAGCGTTGGGAAAGGCCCATGTGGCCTCCACAGGCTCATCCACAGGAGTCCTTGTGAAGGTCATAGACGCGGCCGAGCGTCTGACAGTGCAGGTCCATCCGAACAAGGAGAAGGCACTGTCACTCTTCAACTCCCAGTTCGGAAAGACCGAGTGCTGGTACGTGCTGGGAGGAAGAACCATTGACGGGGATCCTCCGAGCATCTACATGGGCTTCAAGCCGGGCATAACCAGAGAGGAATGGAAGCGCTGCTTTGACGAGCAGGACATCCCTGCCCTCCTGGACCACATGCACCACATTGAGGTCAGGCCCGGAGACACCTGGCTGATCAAGGGCGGAGTGCCGCATGCCATAGGGAAAGGCTGCCTTCTTGTGGAGATACAGGAGCCTACTGACTACACCATCCGCGTTGAGCGCACTACCCCAAAAGGCCTGAAAGTTGCTGACATGGGCTGTCATCAGGGACTTGGCTTCGAGCGCATGTTCGACTGCTTTGACTACACCGGACACACCCTCGAGGAGGCAAAGGAGCTCTGGAACATAAAGCCTGTCACCCTTGAGACCTCTGATGACTTCACACGCTGTGAGATCATCGGCTACAAGGACACGGACTGCTTCAGGATGGAGAGTTACAGCATCTCAGGAAGCTGTCCCGTATCTGCAGACGGGGTTTTCTGCGGCATGTACTTCCTCTCCGGAAAGGGAAAGCTCGTGACTAAGAGCGGTGATGTGCCCCTGCGTGGCGGAGACCAGTTCTTTGTCCCTGCATCAGCAAATGATTTTGTGATTGAGGCAGACAAGGACTCTCCAGTCGAGATGTTCCGCTGCTACGGGCCAAAAGCCTGAGGAAAACTTATATGAATAAGAACGAGAGACTCTGTTCACTGCCTGACACAGGAAAAACTGCGGCAGAAAAGTATGACATCATAGTCATTGGCGGCGGCATTGCAGGATGCAGTGCAGCACTCGCAGCCGCAAGGCACGGGAAGAGGACCCTGCTTGTAGAGAAGCTAACCGTCCTGGGAGGCCTTGCCACAACCGGCCATATCACAATCTACCTTCCGCTTGATGACGGCTACGGCAGGCAGGTGATCGGAGGAATAAGCGAGGAGCTTCTAAAGCTCTCGACAAAGTACGCCTATCACGGGGTAGACATCTCCACATGGAAGGAGGAAGGAAGGCGTTATGAATGCAAGTTCAACGGCCCTGCCTTCTCCCTTGCCCTTGAGGAGCTCCTGGCATCTGAGGGCGTGGACATCCTTTATGACTCACTTTACTGCGGTGCTGATATCTCAGACGGAATCTGCCGCGGAGTATACGTCGAGAACAAGAGCGGACGCGTGCTTTACGCCTGCGACGCAGTTGTTGACGCCTCTGGTGATGCGGAGGTCTTCTTCCGTAACGGCTCAAGATGCATCGCCGCCGAGAACAGCCTTGCAATCTGGACTTATTTCACAGGCGTACCCCAGCACAGCATTGTCCAGAAACGCGGAGGCGCTGATGCTCCTGGCCTGAACCTGGTCAGCATCGGGACCATCGATGTCACTGCAGACAAACACATTGTCACAGAACCCTATTACGGAGATTCCGGGGAAAATGTGAACAGGTTCATCCAGGACGCGCACAAGAGACTTCTCGGAGTCCTAAAGTCAGACCCGTCCGCAGCCCCTGCGGCCCTTCCAGGCATGGCGGACATCCGCATGGCCAGGAGAATTGACGGCTCTTATGAGCTTGCGGACAAGGATGCGAACAATCATTTTGAAGACAACATAGCCTGCACCGGTGACTGGAGACGTCCCGGCCCGGTCTATGAGATCCCATACAGGACATTGTTCAACAATGACCTGAGAAATGTCCTGAGTGCAGGACGGTGCATAAGCACATCGGGCGAGGCATGGGAGATCATAAGGTGCATCCCTCAGGCTAGTGCAACCGGCCAGGCGGCAGGTACCGCGCTTGCAATGGCCATTGACTGTGGCGTTGACGTCCAGGACCTTGATGTCATGAGGCTCAGGGAGACACTTAAGGCCGACGGCATGATCCTAGATGTGAACAAGGGATGAGGCAGATGGAGAAGAAGCTCAGATTCGGCATTCTAGGATGCGGCATGGTCGGCCGCTATCACGCAACGGCAATCAGTGAGGTTGATGACTGCACCCTTGTGGCATGCGCGTCAAAGTCCCTCGGCAGCGCCCAGAAGATCGCAGAGGAGTTCGGCGCTGAGGCAAGAGGCTCATATGATGACCTTCTTTCAGATACTTCGATTAATTTCATAGCAATCTGCACACCTTCAGGCAATCATTACGAGAATGCCAAGGCTGCACTTATTGCTGGAAAGAATGTTGTGGTTGAGAAACCCATCAGCCTCAGGCCCGATCAGGCGGACGATCTGATTGCACTGGCAGAGAAGAAGGGCCTTGTCCTGTGCACCATCTCACAGACCCGCTTCTCCGATGCAGTTCAGGCAATCCACAAGGCCGTTGAGGAAGGCTGTTTCGGCAAGATGGTCTCCGCCCAGCTGATGATGCGCTACATGAGAGGCCAGGAGTATTATGACCAGGCATCATGGCGCGGCTCTTTCGAGGGTGAAGGCGGCGGCATGCTGATGAACCAGGGCATCCACGGCATTGATGTGCTGTGCTATATCATGGGAAGACCGGTGTCCGTGATGGGCTATAAGGCCACCAGACTCAGGAACATCGAGGGCGAGGATACGGCGGCAGCGGCAATAGAGTTCGAGGGCGGTGCCCTTGGCGTTGTTGATGCCACGGTGTGCTCAAACCCGTCATTCACAAAGAAGTTCATCTTCTGCGGGGAGAGAGGCTCCGTAGTGCTTGAGAATGATGTGATCTCCATTTGGTCGCTTCCCGAGCCGTGTCCTGTGAGAGTCGGGACCCAGAGCGCAGGATCATCCTCTTCCGACCCAAGGGGAATATCAACCGAATACCATATCAGGCAGTACAGGAATCTGAGAAATCACTTCATCAACGGAGATAGGCTGCTTGTCGACGGAGTCCAGGGTAAATTGCCACTCTCTGTCATTTCTGCTATATATGAATCATCTGATTCAGGAAAGAGAATCATACTTTAGGGAGTAAACTGATGTTCTTGGCTATTGTTCTGTTTCTTGTGGGTTTCGTCCTTCTGATCAAGGGCGGAGACTGGTTCGTTGACGGTGCTGTGGGAATCGCACACAGGTATCACATCCCGGAGATTCTGATCGGTGCCACTGTGGTCTCAATCGGAACCACAATCCCGGAGGTAATGGTCTCCTCCATCGCGGCAGCGGTGGGACAGAGCCAGACAGCCTACGGAAACGCAATAGGATCAGTCATCTGCAACACAGCCCTGATCTCGGCTATCACAATCTCCGCAAAGTCATATGCAGATGTTGACACAAGGACATTCAAGACCCCTGTGATCTTCTTCTTCCTAGCCGCAGCCCTTTACTCGGGAATCGCCTACACCACAGGATCCTTCTCAAGGCTCATCGGAATAATCCTCCTTGCCATCTTCGTCATCTACATGACAATCACGGTCCGTCAGGCTTTCAGCGGAAAGCTGGTCATGGATGAGGAAGAGGATGACGGAGAGGAGAAAAAGGAGTCCCCGCTCTGGAAGGACATCCTTTATCTGGTTCTTGGTGCGGCCCTCATCGCGGTTGGCGCGAAGCTTCTGGTGGATAACGGAAAGATCATCGCGGCCGGTCTGGGCGTTCCCGAGTCAGTCATTGCCCTGACCTTCATAGCGCTCGGAACATCACTGCCTGAGCTGGTTACCGCCATCACATCACTTGTGAAGGGCCACTCCTCCCTGTCACTCGGAAACATCGTGGGCGCGAACCTGTTCAACCTTGTGCTGGTAAGCGGAATGGCAGTGACGATCAAGCCTTTCAACATCCCTGCGGACAAGCTGATAAACGGACACAACGCATCCCTGCTGGTGGACATCCCGCTCATGCTGTTTGTCATGGCGTTCATGACAGTCCCTGCCCTCTGCACAAAAAAACTGCGCAGATATCAGGGCATTGTCCTCCTGATAATCTACGCAGCTTACGTCTGTTTCCAGTTCTTCTTCTGATTCTTACTTGATCAGCATCGAGGCTGAATCATCATCAATGAACAGATACCACTCAGGGTGTGTCTTGAGCAGCGTGGCAGGGACCATGTTGTTCACAGGCTGTGTGATTGTGTCATAGATGGCCTTTGCCTTCACTGCATGAGGCACGACCGAGACAATCGTCTTGCATGACATTATCTGCCCCGGAAGCATTGAGATTGCCTGCTTGGGGACATCGTCCTCTGTGGCGAACCACCCTTCTCCGACCTGCTGCATCCTGCACTTGTGGTCCAGATTGACCACCCTGTAGGCCTCCTTTGCCCCGAAGTCTGCCGGTGGGTCATTGAATGCGATGTGTCCGTTCTCACCTATTCCGATCACGCCGACATCAATCTCGTCTTTGCGAAGCTCTTTGGTGAGCTCCTCTATGTTCTTCTTGATATCGCCTTCTCCTATGACAAAATGCGCTGCCTTGGGATGGACCACGTTGACGAACCTCTCCTTGAGATACTTGCGGAAGGAGGCGATGTGAGTCTCCGGAAGATTGACATACTCATCAAGATGGAACATCTCGACCTTTGACCAGTCCACATCAAGCTTGACCAGGACATCGAACATCTCGAACTGGCTTGCACCTGTTGAGAGCACAATCCGTGCGTGGCCCTTCTCCTTGATGGCCTTGTTGATGATCTCTGCGATCTTGATCGCAGCCTTGCGTCCGTTCTCAACGGCTGTTTTTGAAACAGAAATATTGATGTTCATTCTTCACCTCACATTATGGCTTTTCCGCCAATATATACTTCTTTGATATCGATATTGTCATTGCAGACCACAAGGTCCGCCTTCTTTCCTGCCTCTATTGACCCTATCTCCTTTTCCATGCCTATAAGCTCGGCAGGCTGGAGGCAGAGAATCCTTGAGACCTCGTCCATCTCAAGCCCAACTATCTTATGGAGGGTCCTTGCAAGCCTGTCACCTGTGGCAACGCTTCCTGCAAAACAGGTGCGGTCAGGCATCTTGGCAATCCCGTCCTCGATTATGCAGGCGGTCCCGTTGTGCTTCGGGCCAAGGATCGAAGGTCCGTCAGGCATGCCCGCTCCCCTCATGCTGTCCGAGCATGCGATGATGCTGCCATGGTCCTTGAGCTTGAAGATCATCTTAAGAAGCTCCGGAGGAAGATGGCTTCCGTCACAGATCAGCTCGATGTTCAGCCCGTCGATCAGATATCCGCTCTCCACGGTGCCAAGAACCCTGAATCCGCCACGTCTGGTGATTGTGCTCATGCCGCTGTAGAAATGGGTCAGAAGACTCAGTCCGTGGTCAAATGCCTCGGACACCACATCGTAGGTCGCGGCCGTATGGGCTCCGGAGACAAGTATGCCATGTTTTACCATGTCATCTATGAACTGCATGGCACCTGGGCGCTCAGGGGCCACCGACCATCTCCTGACCAGTCCGTCAGCGGCTTCCAGGAGCTTGTTGTAGTGCTCGGGGACAGGATCCATTATGTATCTCGGATCCTGGGCACCCTTCTCCACCATGTCAAAGTAAGGGCCCTCGAAATGGCTTCCGGGCATACGCGCGCACTTCTCAAGTTTTCCCTCCGCCTGCATCGAATGCACAGTCCTGAGGTTCTTCAGGAACAGGAGCATGTCATCATCAGAGCTTGTCAGCGTGGTGGGCAGGCATGTTGTGATACCATGACGGGCATGGCTCTCTGCCGCCCCTATTATGTCCTCAGCAGTGCCGTCCATGAAATCAAACCCGCCGCTTCCATGGGTGTGGGTGTCCACGAACCCCGGCATGATGAATGCGTCCCCATAGTCAATAACCTGCTCCCCTTCAGGTATATCCGAGGTCTTCTCCATGACCTGACGGATCTCCTGGCCGTCAAGCCTCACCGAGCCTTTGACGACCTTGTGCTTGAGTACAAGTCTTCCTTTGAGAATCATCTTACCTTCTCTCCTCTTAGTATGATGCTCTTGATCCTTATGTCATCATCAAAGATCAGCAGATTGGCGCGTTTGCCCCTGGCGATTGATCCGACCTGCTTGTCCAGGCCAACCACACGCGCAGGTGTCAGGGCCGCCATCTTTATGACATCCACAAGGTTAATCTCCGCAGTCTTATATGCCGTCCTGACAAGGCGGTCATAAGTGGCGATGCTTCCGGCGAAGCAGGACTTGTCAGGAACCAAAGCCACACCATTCTCAATCCAGACACCCTTCTTAAGGCCGTCGACATAGGGGACAAAGCTTCCCTCCGGCACATCAACGCCGGCATAACGGGTCGCGTCTGTGATCATGGAGATCTTGTCCGGCCCCTTGATCTTGTAGATCAGCTGCAGGAACTCCTTCGGAAGGTGCACGCCGTCGGTTATCATCTCCACGTCCATGTCATCTATCAGCCATGCAGCCTCTACAATGCCGCCCTCACGGTATGCGCCGTTGCGGTGGTAGCTTGAGCATGCGCTGTACAGATGGGTTATGTTCTTGTAGCCGTTATCCCAGGCCTCCTGCACCTGCTGTAACGTTGCATTTGAATGGCCTATTGAAGCAACTATTCCGTGTTTTTCACACCAACGGCCAAACATCATGCCACCGTTACGCTCAGGAGCCGCTGTCCATTTCCTGATATACGGGGCAAGGGCTATGTACTGTTCCATCTCATTGATGTCCGGGTCCCTGTAAGTCAGCGTGTTCTGTGCCCCGAGGGCGGCGCCGCTTGAGTAAGGGCCCTCCATATGGATTCCGCCGAACTCAGGGATGTCCTTCATGCCGCCGAAGGAGGGAACCATTTCTCCGAGGTGCTTCAGGGCGCGCAGGTATGTCTCATGGGTCTCGCTTGTGAACGTCGGAAGCATTGTCGTGGTACCGCCGTTGAAGTGGAGTCTCATGATGTCAAGGATGCACTCGTCCTCAGGATCAGAGAAATCATGCCTCCTGCCTCCATGGACATGAGTGTCCACGAATCCGGGAGAGAGGTAGAGCCCCTTCCCGTCTATCTCCTGGGTGAACTCACCCTTGGGAGTGCAGCCGGTTCCGAAATCATCAATGACTGCATCCTCCGTGACCAGCCATCCGTCACGCATTATCCTGTCTGAAAGGATAATGTTCACGTTCTTGATCAATATCCTCATTTTATCACCTCCATCTGGCGCATCAGCCCTTGATCGCGCCTGCGGACATTCCCTCCACCAGCTTGTCCTGGAAAATGGCAAAGACTACAATCGGAGGAATGATCGACAATGTTATAGCGGCAGCAAGGACTCCGTAGTTCCAGTCTTCGCTCTTAAGGAGCGTCAGGGCAACGGAGATGGGCATGATCGAGTCCTTGGATGCCAGGGTCTTTGATATGGTGTACTCGCCCCAGACATTGTAGAATCCGGAGACAAGCACTATTATCAGCGCGTTCTGTGCAAGCGGGAGCATGATGTTGAAGAACGTCTGAGGGACGCTGCAGCCATCGATCTCTGCTGAGTCCTCAAGCTCGCTGCTCATGTCGATGAACGTGCCTCGCATGATGAATATCGAGAACGGCAGTATGCACAGCAGGTTCGGAAGAATTATTCCCAGATAAGAGTTGAGCAGCCTCAGCTCGTATTCCATCATGTAGATCGGAATCAGGATCGCACAGAGCGGAAAAGCCAGGAGGAACAGGATGCTCGCAAGCAGGAACTTGCTTCCCCTGAAATGAAGCCTGGCGAATGCATAGCCTGAGAGTGCGGACAGCACAAGGGTTATGGCAACCGAGCTTACGGTGATGATGATTGTGTTCAGGTAATAGCGCAGGTACTTCGCGCCTCTGGCGAACACATAGTCATAATTCACGCTTGACCATTTGTGCGGGATGAACGTTATGTCCCTGATGATCTCCGCCGATTCCTTGAATGATGTGAATATGCAGAAGAAGATCGGGAACAGGAAGATGACCGACACTATGATCAGCACGACGGACACGAAGATTGAGAATGAGAGTTTCTGTTTTCTGGCCATATCAGTCCTCCCCCTTGCTCATCTTCATGTTCAGAAGCGAGAAGATCATGACCAGTGCGGTGAGCACGAATGCCTGTGCAGCCGCATAGCCCATGTCAAAGTAATTGAATGCCGTGTTGTAGATGTTCTGGTACATGACAAGCGTCGCGTTCGCAGGGCCTCCCTTGGTAAGCACATTCGGTGTGACGAACAGCTTCAGGCATTGCAGTATCGCCCAGATTCCAACAACGACGAATGTCTCCGTCAGGTTGGGTATGATGATGTAGATCAGCTTCTTCCAGCCGATTGCACCGTCTATCTCAGCTGCCTCGAACATGTCCTGGGAGATGTTCTGAAGTCCTGAGAGGAAAAGAATCGTGCAGAACCCGACTTTGCCCCATACGCTCACTATCACAACCCAGACCCTTGCGGTCTTTGCATCCGTGAGCCAGTTGTGGCTCCAGCTTGAGAGTCCTATGCTGACAAGGAACTTGTTCACAATGCCGAAGTTGTCCGCGAGCATGAATGAGAACAATATGCAGATCAGTGAGGCGGGAACGACTATCGGCATGAAGATGGACACCCTGTAGAGCCAGCTCCGCCTCTTCTTGTTGAAGAGAAGCAATGAGAGGCCAAGGGCCATCACAACAAGGATCACGAACATGAACAGCGTGAACAGCAATGTGTTCTTCAGTGCTGTCAGGAACTGCTCGTCCTTGAACATGTCGATGAAGTTCTTGAATCCGACGAACTTCATGTGCATGTCATACGCGAAGTTGTATTCGTTGAATGAGAGCACAAGAGTATAGCAGATCGGGTAGAAGACAAATACGAAAAGCACTAGACAAGTCGGAATGACAAAGATCACACCCCATCTTGCCCTTGCCTTTCTTCTGAAGCTTATCGTGTTTTGCATGATTCCTTTCCGGAGAAACCAGTGCATGTGACCCTCTCAGGCCACATGCACCAGAGTTTTGTTACTTTCTGATAGAAGCCGAGAGATCGAGGATCTGCTTGACCATGTCTGCAGGAGTGGTTGTTGTGCTGACAAGACCCTTCTGGAAGATCTGATCAAGACCCTCAAGCCACTTCTGGGACTCTTCGTAGGTGATCATCGGCTTTGCCTTGCTCATGGAGTCTGCGATTCCCTTCCACAACGGTGTTGCCTCGAGAGCTGCATCGAAGTGCTTCTGGATGACAGACATCTTTCCGTATGTGGTGAAGGCGTTTGTCTGGCAGTACTCGCCGTAGATAGCTTCCTTGATGAACTGGCAGACGAGCTCCGGGTTCTTTGATGCCTTAGGAATGACCATCTGGCAGCCGAAACAGACTGTTCCGCCGAAATCTCCCGGAATCGGGATGAGGGCGAGGTTCTCTGCTCCGATTGTTGCGACAGCCTCCATCCAGCGGCCTGCTGCCTCATAGCACATTGCAATCTGGCCGGCCTTGAAACCGTTTCTTCCGCCTGCGTTGTCAACGAATGTGGACTGTGACAGGGCTCCGCTCTGGATTCCCTTCTGCCATGCTCCGATCATGTTCCTGGTGAAGTCATTGTCAACATTGAATGTGATTCCGTCTGCTGTGTAGACATCGCCGAACTGTGAGTAGAGGGCTGCTCCTAGGATTGTGTTCAGGTTGTTTCCGAACTGGACGCTTCCACCGACCTGTGTGACTGTTCCGTTGGCATCCTTCTTTGTCAGCTTCTCCGCAAAGGCGAGGAAGTCATCCCATGTCTTGATCGGAAGCGGATTTCCGGCTGCATCCAGAAGACCGGCTTCCTTGAACATGGCCTTGTTGATTGAGATTCCGTAAACCTCGTAGATTGCCGGCAGACAGACCTGTGCTCCGCCCTTGAGACCGGTCTCGAGTGAACCTGCGGTGAAGTTGCTCTTCGGGAAATCCGCGAAGAAGTTCAGGTCTTTCTCGAAATCATAGATCAGGCCCTTTGCTGCATACTCTGCCGAGAAGATTCCTCCATCAAGGAAGACCAGGTCAACATCTGTGCTTCCCTTTCCCCAGTCAAGGATGTAGTTGGAGAGCTTTGTCTGGTCAGCGATTGTGACGATCTCGACTGTCACATCCGGATGAGCTGCCATGAACTCCTGTGCCGCATGCTCCAGGAAGATCTTGTTGATCTCCCATGACTCTGCTCCGATGGTGATGGTTTTCTTTCCACCTGCCTGGGCCTCACCGGCACCGGCGGCGAACACTGTGAATGACGCCATGAGCAGGACCATTAATAAAACAAATACCTTTTTCATCTTAAAACCTCCTTTAGATGAAATCATTATTTTCTGGAAGCCTCGGAGCTGACGGCAATGAAACCGAACAGACGGTCCATTCCAAGAGCCCCGTACTTTTCCAAAACCTCTTTCTTCTGACATCTGCCCTTCTCGATTGACTCGGTAAGCAACCTGCAGGCACTTTGGCTGTCTCCTCTCTCAACTGCATCACAGATTGCAGTATACTCCTCACCGGTACCAAGGTTGGGACGTGCCAGTGCCAGGACATTGATGATCTTCATCGGAAGATATAAGTGCGAGAAAAGATCCTCCAGGCTTTCATTCTCACACATGCCAACAAGAGCCTTATGGAACCTAAGGGAGTAATCAGTGGACTGGTAAATATCACCTGAGTCCGCAGCGGATTTCTGAAGGCTGATTAGTCTTCTCAGCTCCTTGATCTTCTTGCAATGGAGATTGTTCCTGATTGAGAAATCAACTATCGCTGTCTCGATGCAGATCCTGGCATCATATATATCATCGATTGACTCCGCTGTGATTCTCGGGACCTCGTACCCGTCATGTGTCTTGATCACAAGGCCATGGTTCATCAGCAGCAGGATGGCAGACCGTATCGGAGTTCTGCTAATCCCCAACTTCCGGGACAGAGAAAAATCAGATACCTTAGAGCCAGGCGGGAGCTGGAAGCTGAAAATCATCTCAGCTATTCCGTTATATGCCTTCTCTACCAGGCTCATGTCTCTTGCTTCCATGAATTCCTCCCTTTTTCAAGTCATGGCATGCAAATCTGACAAGTGTATACAGTGGGTGTATACACAGATACCGGGTAAGTCCATACTAGCATGTAATAGCGAATAGTCAAGGTTAAAACTCTACGAGAAAACCGCTTCACTAAACTGATTTTCATGCTATACTTTCCATTAGCAAATAATAGGAGGCTATTATATGAAGAAAGCTTTAGTTGTTTTACTGGTACTGGCAACTGTCTTCACAGCAGTGTTCGCACAGGCTGCTTCAGAGGCCGCAGGCGAGAAGATGGAGCTCGTCATCCTCAGCGCAGGAAAGGAATCCGAGTCTGAGGCCCTCATCGAGGCATTCAACAAAGAGTATCCGAACATCTCAGTCACACACCTTGAGAAGGACTCCGGAGATGTTCTCACACTGGTTCAGCAGAACTCATCAGACTCTGATGTCGTCATCCTGATCGCTCAGGACAGCCTTGTTCCGATGGAGCCGAATCTCCTTCCGTACAAGAACGCCAACGACGCCAAGTTCTCAGCTGACTACAAGAACGCAGAGAACAGATGGTATGCATGTTCAATGCCGCTTCAGACATTCATGTACAACACAGACCTGCTCAAGGGCGATGACATCCCCAAGTCATGGTATGACCTCGCAGATCCTAAGTACTACGGAAAGATCGTCCTGACCAACCCGTCATCATCCGGCAGCGCATATGCACAGCTCTACATGATGTACAAGCTCACAGGCGACCTCAGCCTCGCCGAGAAGATCGCAAAGAACGGAACTGTCTATGTAACAGATTCCAAGAGCGGACCGCAGTCAGTCGCACGTGGAGAGTATGCACTGACCATGACAGGTGAGAGCAACGTCTCAAGCGCAATGGCAAACGGAAGCCCAGTCAGCTACCTCTATCCTGTCGAGGGAACCGGTAGAAGAATCGAGGGTGCCGGAATCATCGCAGGCTGCAAGAACGAGAAGGCTGCAAAGATCTTCATGGACTGGTTCACCGGAAAGGGTGGTGCTGAGGTCATCAGAAGCGTCGGAAGAAGACCTGTCTCAACAGAGGTCGGCGGACCTGATTTCCTCCCGGCTCTCAACGAGCTCCCGTTCTTCGAGTATGACGCAATCGAGGCCGGAAAGCTCAAGAAGCAGCTCCGCAACGACTTTGCTGCATTCCTTTGATTTCAGAGATTTACACCTGAAAAATGGGCTGCCTGCCTGGCGGGCGGCCCAAACTTTTATTTAGAGAGAAGGAGATTTGTCATCTCATGAGCAAGACAGTTAGATATGAGAATGTAAACAAGATTTTCGGGCTTGGAACCAAGAATCAGGTCCATGCCCTCAAGGATATTTCTTTCACAATCGAGGAAGGAGAGCTCTTCTGTCTCCTCGGACCATCGGGTTGTGGAAAGACCACTCTCCTGCGCAACACCGCGGGTCTTGATACAATAACATCAGGAAAGATGTACTACGGCGATGTGGACATCTCCACAATTCCACCGTACAAGAGGAACATAGGCATGGTCTTCCAGAGCTATGCACTGTATCCGCATATGTCAATCTTCGAGAATGTTGCTTACGGTCTCAGAGTCAGGAAAGTCCCTAACGACATTGTCACAAAAAAGGTCACAGAGGTCATGGAGCTTGTAGGACTTCAGGAGGAGCTCAAGAGAAACCCAAGCCCCACAGCTCTCTCAGGCGGACAGCAGCAGAGAGTCGCAATCGCACGTGCCCTTGTCTATGATCCTGATGTCCTTCTTCTGGACGAGCCTCTCGCGAACCTTGACGCGAAGCTGCGCCGTTACATGAGAGCCGAGATCAGAAGGATTCAGAAGGCAACGAACATCACGACCATTTTTGTCACACATGACCAGGAAGAGGCTATGGCAGTCGGAGACAGGCTTGCAGTCCTCAGGAAGGGAGTCGTTGAGCAGATCGGAACATCCGATGAGCTTTACAACCAGCCAAAGAACGCATTTGTGGCGAACTTCATCGGAAAGATGAACTTCTTCAACGCCCATGTGATTGCCTCAGGCGACAAGGAGACAATCGCCGAGATTGACACAACAGGAATCAGGGTCGCAATCAAGGCCGAAAAGAGACACGTGGAGCCTCAGGCAGGTGATTCTGTCCTTATCGGCGGAAGACCCGAGTACCTTGCAGTCTCCTCAGAGCCTTCCGAGAAATCAATTCCCGGAAAGGTCCATATCATCCAGCACCTCGGCTCATTCATCCGCTATGAGGTTGAGATCGACAAGAACATCTCCCCTGTCACACTTGAGATCGACATGGACAGCATGCAGAAAGGCATCCGTGAGGGAGACACGGTCAACGTCTCATTTGACGGAAGCAGGGTTGCCCTGTTCTCACCGGAGGGAAGAGAGCTATGAGCGCAAAATACTCCATGATTGAGAATGGAGCGGAGACCAATAAGATAAAGAAGTTCTTCCAGAAGGACTTCTCCCAGTTCATAGTGTTTGCCATACCTATGATCTTCATTGGTATCTTCCTGCTCTATCCTATGGCAATTACTCTCATCAGGGCGTTCTGGGCTCCTGCGGAGTATACCTTCAAGTTCACAGGATGGTCGTTGGAGGGCTTCAGGACATTCTTCAGCACCAAGCTCTACATCAGGGCATTGGGCAACTCGATTGTCGTCAGCCTTTCAGTAACAATCCTCTGCATCCTGATCGGTGTCCCGATGGGATACTGCGTGGCACGTGTCAAGATCCCGGGGAAGAAGCTCATGGTCTCACTCGGAATCCTGCCGATCATCATGCCGTCATTCGTCGGAGCATACACCTGGGTCATCCTTCTGGGAAATAAGGGAATTGTCAGAACTGCCTTGAACTTCATCCTCAAGCCGTTCGGAGTGACATTGCCCAGCATCTACGGAATGTTCGGTATGATCCTCTGTATGACACTCACCTACTATCCGTTCGTGTTCCAGATGGCATACGGGGCATTCAGCGGAGCAAACGCGCTTCTTGAGGAATCAGCTATGCTCATGGGCGCGAGCAAGGCAAGGATCATGAGGACAATCACACTGCCTCTGATTATCCCGTCACTCGGAGCTGCGGCCCTTCTGGTCTTTGTCAGGGCAATCGGAAACTTCGGTATCCCTGCTGTCATCGGCGGAAACAACTATGTGCTTCCGACATTGATCAAGTTCGCATACGGCGGAGCCGGAGACATCAACCTGGCTTCCTCCATTGCAGTAATCAACGTCATAATCACAGGTCTTGTCCTGTATGTGCAGAAGTACATAGTCAACAGACATGAGTACGAGACGATCTCAGCATCCCATACTGACATCAAGCAGCATGAGAGCGTGGGAGCAAGGGTCTTCGCCATCATCCTCTGCCTCATTGTCCTGATCTTCTCACTGCTTCCTCAGGTGACCATCATAGTCATGAGCTTCTTCAAGAGATGGACAGGACTTCTTCCGTCAGGCTTCACCTGGACCAATTACGCCAACATCTTCAAGAAGTCCAGCCATGAGCTCTTTAACTCATTCTTCCTCTCAATCGTGGCAACGCTGATGTGTGCCATCTTCGGCTCAATCCTTGCCTACATCACTGAGAGAAAGAGACCTAAGGGAGCGGCTCTCCTTGATCTGTCGATCATGGCCCCGTTCATCCTGCCCGGTACAGTTGTCTCTATCGCACTGCTCTCTGCCTTCGGCGGAAACGGAATCATGAAGCTCACAGGAACATACATAATCCTGATCATCTCCTACATGATCAGAAGAACACCGTATGTCTACCGTTCAGTCGCAGCCAACCTGACACAGCTCAACCCCTCACTTGAGGAGGCAAGCACAATCAGCGGCGCAACATGGTTCTACACCTTCCGCAGAGTCAGCGTCCCATTGATCCTGCCTTCAATCATCTCAGGTTCGGTCATGACACTGACGACACTGCTGCAGGAGCTGAGCACGACCATCCTGCTGTACGGCCCCAAGACAAGGACTGTTCCTATCCAGATCTTCAACGCGGTCAACGAGAACGATCTCGGAAGGGCAAGCGCCCTGTCCACAGTGCTCCTGGTGGTTGTCTTTGCAATCATCTACACCATGAACACGAGAAAGGGCACAGACCTCTCATCCTCCATGAAGATGTGATCACATCGCTGGAGACAATTCAGGCCTGCATCAATATGGTGCAGGCCTTTTCTTTTTGGGGACTTTTCGATTATTTTGAGAGAAGCTCGCAGATAAGAAGGAGGTTCCTGGTTATGTGGAACGGGTCCTTGACAGGCAGGGCAACGACCTTGTCCTGCGGAAGGCCTTCCCTGGTCAGTATCTGTATCCACTCACCTGTCTCCTTGTCAGGATTGATGAAGTGATCCCTCACATAATCCAGAGCCCTGTCATGGATTCTCATGTAATCCTCATCACCTGTAAGACTGTAAAACAGAAGGGAGGCATACAATGTCTCAGAGTGGACCCACCACAGCTTGTCGCCCCATCCGCCTTTAACCAGGGTCACCGTAGGCTCTATGCTGTCGGAGACAAAAGCAAGAGGATCCCCTTCCAGATTCACAAAGTGAAGAATGCCCCCAAACTGCTCATCCCACCCTTTTTTGAACGACTCTTTCATGATCTGGGCTGCTGTTTGTGCAAGATCAGGCCTGTCCAGCAGTATTGAGGCATCATAGATGAACCAGGAGTCCTCTATCGAGTGTCCCGGATTGATGTGCTGGCCAAGAAGGCCGGGAACAGGCTTATTGTCTTTGGTTATGACCTCATGGATCAGATGGTCATTGTCCATGAAATTGGTCGTGACATCCGTTGCAGTCCTCTCAATGTCTGACAGAAGCTCTTTGCAGTATGGCTTGTCATGGATGCGGGCAGCATCATGGAGCTCCTTTGCCACATTTGTCAGAATCATTGGGATTCCATGGGCCCGGTAAGCAGGGTCAAGCGGATAAGGGAGAGTGTTGAAATTGCCCTTCTCCACCCTTTCCTTGATTGAGATGTAGAGCCTCTTCCCGAAGCTGTAGGCTTCAGGGTTATCTGATGCGATTGAATACGCCGCCATACCAATGACGGCAAAGCAGTCGGCGTAGATGCTCATGTCCAACGTGTCATAGTCACCTACCTTCTTGGGGCTTCCGTCACGGTTCAGGAGGAATATGCAGCGCCAGTCATCCTTTCCCATCAGACAATGACGCCTGAGAAACTCATAACCGTTCGCCGCAAGGGCCCTGAGCTTTGAACGCTCCTGTTCGGAGAAAAGAGGTGCCTTTGTGTCAGCAAGCTTGGAGAACATCCAGAGAAAGCGTCCCTGGCTCCAGACGTACTTGTCATGGCTGACAAGGTTCTTTCCCCTGTTGTCAAAGCAGTTCAGATACCCGCCGAACTCCCTGTCCAGACATCTGGGCAACCAGAACCGGAGGATATTGTCCTTCAGTTCATGTGAGTAGAATTCAAATAGCTTTTCCTTGTCCATCTTAATGTATCCCAGGCTCAGAGAATGAACTTCTCCACCACCTTGGCAAAGCCGTCCTGGTCATAGCGGTCAGTGACATAGTCGGCAATTGACTTGAGCTCATCCGATGCATTCTCCAACGTCACTCCGAATGCGGCGTTCTTTATCATCAGGCTGTCCAGCGCCATTCCGTCTCCGATGCTCATGACGTTGTCCCATGTCACACCCAGTCTCTTGAGGAGGATCTCCATGGCAGGGACCCTGAGATCGGGCTTGTCCGAGACCTGGATCCCAAGCGGGTCGGAGAGTGAGACACCTGCGAAGTCCATGCTCTCATATGCCTTCTTGAGGGGTTCAAACATGTCCTTGGGAATACCGTAGAGGTTGATTTTCTCCAGCCCTATGTTCTGCGAGAGAAAGAAATCAGAGAGCTTGCCGTAGACGGTGACAGGACGGCCTGAGGTGTACATGTACCAGACATGGTGCGGCGGCACGGGGTACTTGTAGAGGTTGTCCATGACCTCTTTCTCAAAGAAGAGCTTTCCCTCTGCCGCAACCTCGCAGTAAATACCCTTGCCCTCGAACAGGCGGCAGATTTCAGCGCTCTGCTGGGGGGTGAATGAATGCTTGTGTATTATCTCACCTGTCAGGGTGTCAATGATCCTGGCACCGAAGCATGTGAACCAGTAGCGGAATGATCCGTCCTCGAACTGAGGCGGGAACATGTCAGCTGTCCTGCCTGTGCACGGGATGCATATTATCCCCTTCTTCTGACACTCTTTGAGTGCATGGTAATTTCTGGGGGAAAGCCACATCTTGTCACTCTGAAGGACGGTGCCGTCAAAATCCAGTGTAATCACCTTGATATTATTCTTGTCAAACATGGTTTAATCATACTCCAATGGCGTCCAGTTGTCATCCGTTCAAATATGTATGCAATTTTATTCAATTTTCATGCATATTTCTTCTGTTTTGTATTGACCTAAACTCAATTTAAGAATATTTTATGCATACCATCGACATCGGAGGCATGAAAATGGATAAAAATGCAATCAACGGAAAATTCAAGGGAAAGAGCTTCCTGAAGCTGCTGGATTTCTCATCTGAGGATATCCAGGATCTTCTTGATCTCTCGGCAAAGCTCAAGGCGGAGAAGAAGGCGGGAATCGCCCACAAGATCCATGAGGGCAAGAACATCGCCCTGCTGTTTGAGAAGACAAGCACCCGTACCCGTTGTGCCTTCGAGGTCGCGGCTTCAGATCTCGGGATGAGCGCTGTCTACCTTGATCCGTCAGGTTCCCAGATGGGAAAGAAGGAGAGTATCGAGGATACCGCAAAGGTGCTGGGCAGGATGTTCGACGGAATCGAGTACAGGGGATTCGGGCAGAACCTTGTTGAGACTCTGGCAAAATATGCCGGGGTCCCGGTCTGGAACGGACTTACCAATGAGTTCCATCCGACACAGGTTCTTGCGGACCTGCTCACCATAAAGGAGCATTTCGGAACACTTGAGGGAAAGAAGATGGTGTATATGGGAGATGCGAGGTTCAACATGGGCAACTCCCTGATGGTCGGTTGCGCCAAGATGGGCATGAACTTCGTGGCATGCGCGCCTGAGAAGTATTTCCCCTCCAAGGAGCTGATTGCCCAGTGCCAGGAGATCGCAAAGAAGACCGGAGCCAAGCTCTCATTCATCACCGACCCGATGGAGGCTACCAAGGGCGCAGATGTCATTTACACTGATGTCTGGGTGTCCATGGGAGAGCCTGCAGAGGTCTGGCAGGAGAGAATCAACGACCTTCTTCCCTACCGTGTGACCTCAGATGTGATGGAGAACGCAGGACCGCAGTGCATCTTCATGCATTGCCTTCCCTCCTTCCATGACCTGAACACAACCATAGGAAAGGACATTTATGACAAGTTCGGCATTGACTGCATGGAGGTCACTGACGAGGTATTCAACAGCAAGCAGAGCGTGGTCTTCGACGAGGCGGAGAACAGGATGCACACAATCAAGGCAGTAATGGCTGCAACATTATAAGGAGATATAAGATGAGCAAGAAAGAGATAAAGAAGGTTGTACTGGCATATTCGGGAGGTCTGGATACCTCAATCATCATCCCTTGGCTGAAGGAGAACTACAACAATCCTGAGATCATCGCAGTCGCAGGTAATGTCGGACAGGCTGACGAGCTTGAAGGCCTTGAGGCCAAGGCCCTGAAGACCGGAGCATCAAAGCTCATCGTCGCAGATCTTGTCGACGAGATGGTCGATGACATCATCATCCCGGCACTGAAGATGGATGCAATGTATGAGACCTACCTTCTCGGAACAGCATTCGCAAGACCGGTAATAGGAAAGAAGCTCGCACAGATCGCCCTTGCAGAAGGTGCCGATGCGATTGCTCACGGCTGCACCGGAAAAGGAAACGACCAGGTCAGATTCGAGCTTGCCATCAAGCGCTTTGCCCCGGGAATGAAGATCATCGCCCCTTGGAGGGAATGGTCCATCAAGTCCAGGGAGGAGGAGATTGACTACGCAGAGGCACATAACGTGCCATTGAAGATCTCAAGGGAAACAAACTACTCCAAGGACAAGAACCTGTGGCACCTCAGCCATGAGGGTCTGGACCTTGAGGATCCCTCAAATGAGCCGAACTATGACAAGCCGGGCTTCCTTGAGATGGGAGTCTCCCCTGCCATGGCACCAGACAAGCCGACCTATGTGACAATCAGCTTCGAGGCTGGTGCCCCGGTTGCAATTGACGGCGAGAAGATGAAGGCATCAAAGATCATCGAGAAGCTGAACAAGCTCGGCGGAGAGAACGGTGTTGGAATCATCGACATCGTCGAGAACAGGCTGATCGGAATGAAGGACAGGGGCGTCTATGAGACTCCCGGCGGAACAATCCTCTACAAGGCCCATGAGCAGCTTGAGATGATCACAGTCGACAAGGATACCCTGCACCTGAAGAAGAAGCTTGCAGTCGATTATGCCGACATGATCTACAACGGAAAGTGGTACTCACCGCTTCAGGAGGCTCTCACAGCCTTCGCGAACGAGTCCAACAAGTATGTTACAGGCGATGTGAAGATGAAGCTTTACAAGGGCAACGTCATCCCTGCCGGAATGACATCACCCTATTCTCTCTATTCAGAGAACCTTGTGACATTCGGAGAGAGCGATTACGACCAGAAACAGTCCGAGGGATTCATAAACCTCTGGGGACTTCCGACCTTGGTCCAGGCCCTGAGGGAACAGGGCAAGCTCTGATTGACCGGAGAGAACCATGGCAAAGATGTGGGCAGGAAGGACGGCCGGTGAGGTTAACAAGCTGGCCGACAGTTTCAATTCATCAATCAGCTTCGATAGCAGGATGTACAAGCAGGACATAACGGGGAGCATGGCGCACGCAGCCATGCTCTCTGCGCAAGGAATAATATCCTCAGATGATGCTGATTCAATCATTTCTGCGTTGAAGCAGATATTACAGGATATTGAATCAGGCAAGCTGCAGATAGACCCAAAAGCAGAGGACATCCACATGTTCGTCGAGCAGGTACTTACCGAGAGAATCGGCGACACCGGCAAGAAGCTTCATACCGCAAGAAGCAGAAACGACCAGGTCGCACTTGATCTCAGGCTGTATCTCCGTGACTACGCTGATGAGGTCACAGTGCTTCTGAAGGACCTGGTGAAAGCCCTGAAGGGTCAGGCGGAGAAGAACATTGATGTGATCATGCCCGGTTACACGCATCTCCAGCATGCCCAGCCGGTCCTGTTCAGCCACTACATGCTGGCCTATGCGATGATGTTCCTCAGGGACATAGACAGGATCAGCGACTGCCGCAAGAGAATCAACGTCAGCCCCATAGGATGCTGCGCCCTTGCGGGGACAACATATGACACGGACAGACAGGCAGAGGCAAAGGAACTCGGTTTTGACTCTGTATGCCTCAACAGCCTTGACGGGGTGTCTGACAGGGACTTCTGCGTTGAGCTCTTAAGCGCGCTCTCGCTTGTCATGACACATCTGAGCCGCCTGAGCGAGGAGCTGATTCTATGGTCAAGCCAGGAGTTCTCATTCATTGAGCTGAGCGATGACTTCACAACAGGTTCCTCAATCATGCCGCAGAAGAAGAACCCTGACATGGCAGAGCTCTGCAGGGGCAAGACCGGCAGGGTCTATGGGGACCTGATGGGACTTCTGACAACGCTCAAGGGCCTTCCGCTTGCCTACAACAAGGACATGCAGGAGGACAAGGAAGGCGTGTTCGACGCATGTGACACAGTGAAGATGTGCCTCTCTGTCACCGCACCAATGATCAAGAGCATGAAGATCAATGAGAAAAGCATGCTTGAGAGCGCCAGGAAAGGCTTCATGAACGCAACAGACCTTGCCGACTATCTGGTCGTCAAAGGTCTTCCGTTCAGGGATGCATACAAGGTCTCAGGCGCTGTCGTGGCATACTGCATCCAGAGCGGCCATATCCTTGAGGATCTGCCTGTCTCTGAGTACAGGAGATTCAGCACCCTCATCTCTGATGATGTCTATCAGGCAATCGACCTGAAGACATGTGTCCAGAGAAGATCATCGGAAGGCGGGACATCTGTTGAGTCCGTGAAGAAACAGCTTGCCTATCTGGAGGAAAAGCTATGAAGAAGGTATTCATTGACGGAAGCGCCGGAACAACCGGACTCAGGATAGTCCAGAGGCTCTCAGAGAGAAAGGACATCGAGCTGATCTCAATTCCTGAGGAGCTCAGGAAAGACACCTCCGCACGCAAGGACATGCTCAACAAGGCGGACATTGTCTTCCTGTGTCTTCCTGATGACGCTGCAAGAGAGGCTGTCTCTCTCATAGAGAATCCTGATGTCTGTGTGATTGACACATCAACCGCACATAGGACGGCAGAAGGCTGGACATACGGCTTTGCGGAAATCGGAAACAGATATGATGAGATCAAGGCCTCTAAGCGCATTGCAAATCCGGGCTGTCATGCCAGCGGGTTCATCTCACTTGTGGCTCCGCTTGTTGAATGCGGGATACTGAAAAAGGACTCTCTCCTCTCAGCCTACTCCCTTACCGGATATTCCGGAGGGGGCAAGAAGATGATCGCACAGTACGATGATCCGGCAAGGTCAAAGCTGCTTGATGCTCCGAGGATGTACGGTCTGACACAGAAGCACAAGCACCTCCCCGAGATGGCGGCGATCTGTCATCTGGACAATGATCCTGTGTTCTGCCCCGTTGTCGCGCCTTATTACTCCGGCATGCAGGTGACAGTCCCTCTTTTCAAGGAGATGGCCTCTTGTAGCATTGATAAAATAAAAAACACATATAAAAGTTATTATCATGGCACTGTTGTCTCCTATTGTGACACAGCTGATGACAACGGCTTCATGTCTGCAGGCCTTTTCTCAGGCCGTGACGACATGGCAATAAGCGTATTCGGAAATGAGGACAGGATTCTTCTTGTCTCAAGTTTTGACAATCTTGGAAAAGGCGCATCAGGCGCCGCGATCCAGAACATGAACCTTGTTCTGGGCGTTGATGAGACAGAAGGTCTTGTAATAGGAGGACAGGCATGAAGACAGTTGAAGGCGGCGTCTGCGCCGCAAAAGGTTTTACAGCCAGCGGAATACATTGTGGAATAAGGAAGTCAAGGACAAAGAGGGATCTTGCACTGATCTTCTCCGAGAAGCCTGCATCATGCGCTGCCGTCTACACCACTAACCTGGTAAAGGGTGCGCCTCTTGAGGTGACAAAGAGCCATATCAGCGACGGTATCGCACAGGCAGTCATCTGCAACAGCGGTAACGCCAACACATGCAATTCAGACGGGATCGAGGTTGCCGAGAAGATGTGTGATCTTCTTGCAAACGAGCTGATGATAAAGGCATCTGATGTTGTTGTGGCCTCCACTGGAGTCATAGGCCAGAAGCTGGATATCACACCGATCCAGAACGGAATTCCACGCCTTGTCTCTGAGCTCTCACCTTACGGTAATGAGAATGCCGCTGAAGGCATCATGACCACTGACACGGTCAAGAAAGAGCTTGCAGTGAGTTTCGAGATCGGCGGCAAGAGCTGCACCATCGGCGGCATGGCCAAAGGAAGCGGAATGATTCATCCGAACATGGCCACGATGCTTGTTTTCATCACAACCGATGCCGCCATTTCCCCAAAGATGCTCAAGAAAGCCCTATCAACCGATATCGCCAATACATTCAACATGGTCAGCGTTGACGGAGACACATCCACCAACGACATGGTGACCGTCCTTGCCAACGGAATGGCAGGTAACAGACTGATTGATTCTGACGGACCTGACTTTGACGCATTCATGCAGGCCCTGAACACCATCACCGTCAGTCTCTGCAGGATGATAGCCGGAGACGGAGAAGGAGCCTCAAAGCTTCTGGAGTGCAAGGTCACGGGAGCCGCTGACAAACAGACGGCCAAGACCGTGGCAAAGAGCGTCATCTGCTCCAGCCTCCTCAAAGCTGCCATGTTCGGTGCCGATGCCAACTGGGGCCGCGTGCTCTGCGCCATAGGCTACAGCGGCGCTGATGTAGATGTGAATAAGATAGATGTCGCATTCAGGAGCAACCAGGGGACCATTGAGGTCTGCAAGAACGGAGCCGGAGTCGACTTTTCCGAGGAGAAGGCCAAAGACATTCTTCTTCAGAAGGAAATCGACATACTTGTGGAGCTGAACAGCGGAAAGGAGGAGGCCACAGCATGGGGATGTGATCTCACCTACGACTACGTTAAGATCAACGGAGATTACAGAACATGAAGAGCTTTTCCAACGCCGAGAGGGCTGAGGTCCTGACACAGGCCCTGCCCTATATCAAGAGATATGTGGGAAAAACCGTCGTGGTGAAATACGGCGGCAACGCCATGGTTAATCCTGACCTCAAGCAGCAGGTCATGGATGATGTGGTGCTTCTCTGGCTCATCGGAGTCAAGGTGGTTCTTGTCCACGGAGGCGGACCTGAGATCAGCAGCATGATGGACAGGCTGGGAAAGAAACCCGAGTTCGTAGACGGCCTCAGGGTGACCGACAAGGAGACCGTAGACATTGTCCAGATGGTTCTTGCCGGAAAGGTCAACAAGACCCTTGTAACCATGCTTGAGAAGCGCGGAGGCAAGGCAATAGGTCTTTGCGGCATGGACGGCAACCTGATTGAGGCAAAGATGAAGAACGAGAAGCTGGGTTTTGTGGGCGATGTCACAAAGATAAACATCGCTCCTGTCTGGGACATTCTCGAGAAAGGCTATATCCCTGTGATCTCAACGCTGGGATGCGATGCCGAAGGCAATGCCTACAACATCAATGCTGACACCGCAGCTGCCCACATAGCAGGGGCCCTGGGATCAGAGCGCTTCATCCTCATGACCGACATAGCCGGAATCCTCAGGGACAAGGATGATCCATCAACCCTGATTCCCGAGATATCAATCCCGGAGGCCAGGAAACTCAAGGAGGAGGGAATAATCTCATCAGGCATGATTCCCAAGGTCCAGTGCTGCGTGACTGCAATTGAGGCAGGCGTCAAGAACGTGGTAATCATGGACGGACGAGTCCCCCACTCCATCCTTATGGAGCTTCTGACCAATGAAGGTGCCGGTACACTTGTAAAAGGAGAATGACATGAACACGAAAGAACTGGACAAGACCTATGTGGCAGGGACCTACAAGAGGTTCCCTGTTGAGATAGTCAGCGGCAAAGGCTCAGTGGTCAAGGATCCGTCAGGCAAGACCTACATAGACATGGGAAGCGGAATCGGAGTCACAGCATTCGGAATTGCAGATGATGTCTGGCAGAAAGCAGTGACGGACCAGATCTCCAAGGTCCAGCACATGTCCAACCTCTACTACACCCAGCCGTGCGCGGAGCTTGCATCCATGCTCTGCAAGAGAACAGGGATGAGCAAGGTCTTCTTCTGCAACTCAGGGGCAGAGGCAAACGAGTGTGCCATCAAGGTCGGACGCAAATACGCATCCGACAGATACGGAGCGGGAAGACACACGGTAATCACCCTTGAGAACAGCTTCCACGGCAGAACGCTGACCACCCTTGCGGCAACAGGTCAGGATCACTACCATGAGCTCTTCCAGCCGCTCACACCGGGTTTTGTCAGTGTACCTGCAAATGACATCGATGCATTGAGAACCGCTGCTGATAAGTACAACGCCGCCGCTGTGATGATCGAGTGCATCCAGGGTGAGGGAGGTGTTGTTCCGCTTAACGCCGAATACATCAAAGAGGTCCGGGAGTTCACAGAGCAGAATGACATCATAATGATAGTCGATGAGGTCCAGACCGGAAACGGCAGGACGGGCATGCTCTACTCATACATGAACTTCGGCATTGTCCCTGATGTCGTCTCCACAGCCAAGGGTCTTGGCGGAGGACTACCGCTCGGAGCGACACTGATATCTGACAAGTGCAAGGACGTGCTTGGATTCGGAGACCATGGCTCCACATTCGGGGGCAATCCCGTCTGCTGCGCCGGAGCCATTAGCATCCTCAGCCGCATTGACGAGGACCTTCTTGAGTCTGTCAGGGAAAAGAGCACCTGGCTCTTCAAGACCTTCTCAAGTGCCCCTGGCATTGAGAGCGTCAGCGGCATGGGCTTCATGATCGGCCTCAAGACAACAAAGCCCGCCTCAGAGGTCGTTGCTAAATGCATGGAGAACGGGGTGCTCTGCCTCACCGCAAAGGACAAGCTAAGGCTCCTGCCCGCCCTGAACATCCCGATGGATGTTCTTAAGAAAGCAGCCTCCATCATAATGGAAGCCTGCAAATGAAAAACAGGCTGCCTTACTAACTGGCAGCCTGTTTGTAAGTATTTATTACTAACTTAGTTAAGTTCAAGCCTCTTCTGCACTTAAGACATCCTTGATAGGAGCCATGACCTTCTTGTCATAGCAGGAGAAGATTGAGTCAACCTGCTCTTTATCAGGCTTGCGTGTGAACGCGCTTACTATCGGAACTATGACCATTCCGCCCAGCATCGCCAAGGCTCCGCAGTTGATCGGGCTCTGCAGGACTGCCGGGAAGCTGGACTTGAAGAACATGTTCGCCAGCATCAGCACGGAACCCCAGATGAAGCATACGATGCAGCTTGCCTTTGTGGTCTTCTTCCAGTACAGGCTGTAGAGGAACGGGGCAAGGAATGAACCTGCCAGAGCTCCCCAGGAGAGGCCCATGAGCTGAGCTATGAAGGTCACGTTCTTCTTGTACTGAATGATCGCTATGACCGCGGAGATCAGGATGAACACTGCGATGAAGATCCTGATTATCGGCAGGTTCCTCTTCTCATCCTTCCTGTTACCCATGAAGACGGGATCAATGAAATCCAGTGTCAGAGTGGAGCTTGACGCAAGCACCAGTGATGACAGGGTCGACATCGATGCGGAGAGGACCAGCACCAGAGCAATTCCGAAGATCACAGGTGAGAGATTGGCAAGCATCGCAGGGATTATGGCATCGTAGCCTTCTGCCGCGACATTGACATTGAACAGACGTCCGAATCCACCGAGGAAGTAGCATCCTCCTGCAACGACAATGGCGAAGAATGTTGAGATGACTGTTCCCTTGTGGATGTCCTTCTCGCTCTTGATGGCATAGAACTTCTGCACCATCTGCGGGAGTCCCCAGGTTCCGAGTGAGGTCAGGATCACGACACACAGCAGACTGAACGGATCCGGGCCGAAGAATGAGGCGAAGACTCCGGGAGTGCCTGATACTGAGGCATCCTGTACTCTGGCAAGGGCATCCAAGGACGGAACAAAACCTCCGTTGATCCTGAGCACTGATCCGATTATGGCCACAATACCGATGAGCATGATGATGCCCTGGATGAAGTCATTAACTGCAGTTGCCATGTAGCCGCCGGCTATGACATAGATGGCTGTCAGGACGGCCATGACAATGATACAGATTGTGTAATCAACGTTGAAGCCCATTCCGAACAGTCTTGAAAGACCATTGTAAAGTGATGCAGTGTAAGGAATAAGGAATATGAAGATTATGATTGATGAAATCAGCTTGAGGCTCTTTGAGTTGAAGCGACTCTCAAAGAACTGCGGCATTGTTGCAGAATGAAGGTGCTGGGTCATGATCCTTGTTCGTCTTCCCAGGATTATCCATGCAAGCAGGGATCCGATGAATGCATTACCAAGGCCTATCCATGTTGACGCCAATCCGAACTTCCAACCGAACTGACCGGCGTAACCGACAAAGATGACTGCAGAGAAATAACTTGTTCCGAATGCAAAAGCTGAAAGCCAGGGGCCTACGTTCCTTCCGCCCAGGACAAAACCGCGGACATCTCTTGCCTGCTTGCGGCAGACAATTCCGACACCGATCATTATTCCGAAGAAGATCAGAATAAGAAGAACCTTGATAAACATACTTACCTCCGAAAATTACTTATGGAGTAGCAGAAAAAGTGTTAGAGAGTCAATGTTTTGTGTTATGTTTTTTAACAAAGTGTTAGAATACTAACATCTTAGCTTGCCATGAATACAGAAGCTCCCTTGCAGGAGACTTCTATATTATTAATACCGGACCCGACAATACAGCACTGCCCTTTCTGCAGCCTCAGTCCATTCACGCTTGCATCACCTTCTGTGCAGAGAAGAATCCTCGGGCCTTTTCCTTTATTGCAGTAGTCACCGTCATTCATTACCGTCAGCGTGAAACCACCCTCACATTCATAGTGACGTCCGCCCTCATCCTCCGTGTACTTCATAGGGCTCGGCTGATATGAGTCATGAATCATCACACGCTCAAGCTCATCAAGGTCCATGTGCTTGGAAGTGAGTCCCGCCCTCAGTACATTGTCGGAGTTGTTCATCAGCTCAACGCCGTTTCCGCTTATGTAAGCATGAAGGACACGTGGCTTGAGGTAGACAGCCTCTCCCGGAGCCAGATGGATGATATTCAGAAACAACGGTGAGAATATTCCCGGATCTCCGAAATATCTGTCACCAAGATCCTTCACGATGGCACAGACATCCTCAGGAAGGCTATCACAGTTTCTAAGAAGCTCGGCCTCTCCGAATGAGAGCTGATCCCTGTCCATGCGGTAGATTGCATCAAAAGCATCAACAATCGTTCCGTATTCGGCAAGATGATCAGAATAAAATACAGGAACTGCAGTCTGAAGCAGGTCTTTTATCTGCCCCATCTCCCTGAAACCACACATTGCGGTCACCGGAGTAAGAGCATAGAGCATCTCGGCTTTCTGGTTTGAGTCCTGATAGTTCCAGTTCTTGCGCTCCACTGTGTCATGAATGCCTAATTCAGCAGCAAAACCTGCTTTAGCCTGCTCTGAATCAGGATGACACTGGATAGAAAGGCTCTGTGCTATGGCAAGAATCTTAAGCAGGAACGGGAAGGAATCCGCATCAGAGCCGCAGAAACCGGGGTTCGCATCCAGATAATCGCAGAGTTTCTCACCTGTGGATTCAACAACAGAGCTTCCCTGCCTGTGGGCGCCCATCCAGAGCTCGGCCCTGGGGCCGTTCTTGTCCAGATCAAGAAGATCTGCGATGAAATAGTCATTTCCCCACGCATAATCCTTGATCACGGGTTTGATTCTAAGAATGTCACTCATAGCTCGTACTCAATGCCGGTAGTCTGTGTCTGATGCACGTAAGATACTATCACAGCAGCAAATATTATCTTCCAGAGATAAGAAAGGAACATGAAGAAGAACAGCAGCGTCGCCAATGATCCGTATATCACGGAATACTTCACAGACCAGCTGACGACGAACTGGAAAACCTTCACAAGGCCATAAACCCCAACTGTTCCGACTATCGCACCGATCAGGCCTGAAAGGAAGCGGACCTTGCAGTTCGGGATAAGACAGATCATGGCAAGCATAAGACCGAATATGAGCGCAATAGGTATCAGGGTCTTGAAGACCTTCTGAAGCCCGCTCAGCTCAGGAAGCTTCCTCATCCTCACTGATACGGAATTGAACCTTCCGACAAGATAGACCATAAGTGCAATCGCAAGAATCCCGAGGATGATTATTCCGATGTACTTGAGATACCTGGTTACAATCTTACCCTTCTTAGGAGTATGGTAAATCTTGTTGATGACAGTAAATATCTTATCTATAAGCAATACGAAAGTAAGTCCGAAGGAGAGAATGCTCACCACTCCCATGCCCATCGCGTTTTCCGTGAAAATCCTCAGGTAGCCCACAAGGGTATCACCTGTCCCCTGACCGAAAGTCGACATTATCGTGTTCTCAATAAGATCGACGACCGGCTCAAGGGCACCAAGCGCATTCAGAATCGCATAGATGACTGCGAAACAAGGGATTATTGCAATCAGCGTGGAATAAACCATGCCGTTTGACAACATTGAGGCGGAGTCCTCATTGAACTGCTCAATGAAACTCCACACATACCCAAGAGTCCTTCTCAATCCTTTTTTCTTAGATTCCATTTACCTTCAGATATGAGCCTCAAGCCAGTTGGCCAGAATCTCATAGACTTCCTTTCTGTTAGTCTCGTTGAGGATCTCATGTCTTGCACCGGGAATCAGCTTCAAGGTCACATCAACAACACCGGCTCCGGTGTAAAGGTCATAGACCTTTCTTACACCCCTGCCGAAATCACCGACCGGATCCATCTCTCCGCTGATGATCAGAAGAGGAAGGTCCTTCGGCAGCTTCTCGGCATTGGCACGGCTGTTGGCGAACTCGACTCCGGTAAGAAGATCATAGAAGAAGCCATTCGAGCAGAGGAATCCGCACTTGTCGTCCTTCACATACTTCTCGACTTCCTTGGCATCACGTGAAAGCCAGTCAAAATCAGTTGCCGTAGGCTCGAACTGCTTGTTGTATGAACCGAACGAGAGCTTGTTCATCGTAATTCCTGGAGACTTGCTTCCATTCTTACGTATCTCTCTCTTACATAACAGTTTACCGATTTTGCCGACAATTCCCTTGCCGCATCCTGTACCCATGATGATGACGCCGGTGTAGAAGTCCGGGCGCTGTACCATGACTGTGCGTGCAAGGAAGCTTCCCATGCTGTGACCCAACAGGAAAGTCGTGTTGACACCGTACTGTGAAGTGATATAGTTGGCAAGCTCAAAAGCGTCGTCTGCAATCCTGTTCCATCCGTCACTTTCTGCAAACCAACCCAGCTCATCCTCTGATGCTGTTGCTCCATGTCCTCTATGGTCTGCGGCAAACACCGCAAATCCCAATTTATTTAAATATTCCGCAAATCTGGCATAACGGTCGCTGTGTTCGGCCATGCCGTGAAGGATCTGCAGAAAAGCTTTGATTTCTATATTTGGAGAAGGCAACCAGAGGTTATAAGCCAATTTATGACCATCGGAACAGATGAAAATATTCTCTGCCATTATTATAACCCCCAAATTCCCTGAAACTAATGTTCAGAAAAAACACATATATATAATACCTATACAGGCTGACTATTATTACTATACTATGATTGATTTTCCGTTTACAAGGACTGAAATGAAAAGAAATTGAATAAAAACAAGAAATTAGCTTCCTTTTTCCAAACAATTCTTAACAGGTGTTTAGGTTTTTAGAACATGCGGTGTATGATACGATAAAGTCATACAATGCTAGAAATAAACAATGAAAACTTCATACTGGTGGCGGGAGATGTGCATTCCAGCGATCAGGCATTCGAGATTCTCGCAGAAAATGCGTCTCAGGAGACCTGCCTGGGCTTCATTTATACCGGAGATCTGGACATAGAGAACTTCTTCATCTCACAGTCTGTGCTGTGCAGGAATTTCGTGTTTCTGCCGGTTCAGGGAAATTGCGACAACCGGTGGTCATGGGCAGAGACAGGTCTTGATCTTCCGCTGTACAGGACATGCACTTTCAGGGGTTTCCGTATCTTTGTCTCACATGGACATATGTACTGGGATCCGGGTTCGGCAGGTCTTGAGAACTCCCAGTATGACATTGTGATAACAGGACATTCACATGTGCCTGACTTGCATACGGAAATCATTGACGGCAAAAGAGTTATTTTTCTAAATCCAGGTTCTGCTGCAAGACCCAGAGGAGGCAGCAAGGCCTCTTATGCACTCATAAGATTCAAGTCAAAGTCTTCAATGAGCATTGAAATCAGAGCCCTGGACGGCGATGGTCTGCTTTCTGAGGAAACAATACCTGTCAATGAGGTCTCTGAAGGGAACGATTGAGTCAACCTTATGGTTGCTGTCCGGATCAATGAAGAAGTGCTCCGGCAAAAGGCCCTCTGCCCCGTCAAGCATGTCAAAGCCCAATGCCAGATTAATCTCATAAATCAGCCTCCAGCACCTGTCACCAAGTGCCAGAATGTCATCTGATTGTGTGTCTATACCCGTAACAGCGCTTAAAAGATTACTAATTACATGTAATTTTACGCTCTTAATATCCGAGTTAGGAATAATAGAAAACTTTCTTCTGAGCTTTTTGTTTGTCTCAATGACAGCCGGAACAATCAACGCCGGAGACAGGCCGTAGCTCTCAAGGCCCATCACGATGCGCTCATTCAGGACCGCCCACTGCTCGTGGTTCTTGCTGCATACAGAGCTGTGAATCTCAAAGTAATTCGGGAACCAGAACCCCATGCTGTCCGAAAGCGACTGAGCAAAAGCCCCGCGGTAGTCGTAAGGCCCGCATTCAAGTCCTCTTATCGTATAGGCGAAGCTCTCATCCTTGTATGCCTTTCCCAATGCATATGTTCCGAAGCTCAGAGGCTCACCGGGACCTGTTCGTCTGGCTATCATCTCAATGAGAGGAAGCACCTTGGCGTTGTCCTTGAATGAGAAATCCTGCTCAAAGAGGTTCACTAGCCCGCTTGACCATGCCTGTATTGCCCATCCTATGACATTTCCGGTGGACACAGGATCAAGTCCCAGATCAAGACACTGAGCATAGCGCTCAATGATCTTGTCCATGTCAAAACAGGCAATGTTCGCTCCAAGCATGAGAATTGACTCATAGCCCGGAATGACAATTCCGTCATGCGTCCTGTGCCTGCACATGACAGGACATTCTATGCAGCCGCCATGCTCATCTCCGTAACGTCTGTTGATCTCCTCTCCGGCAAGATGGAAGAGCCTCGGATCCGTTCTTCTGCTGAAGTTGAAGACAGGTGCCCATCCGGCCCTGCTTCCGTTCTTGACAAGGCAGGCTGATCCTGAGCGCTGCATGGCCTTGCAATACGGACTCTCATCGAGGAGGCTTCTGAATTTCTCCAAGGCCCTCCCCGCATCATCGGCATTGCCGGTCCTGTGAAAGGTCGTATCGAATCCTGTTATGCAGAGGCTCTTAATGTTCTTGTATCCGAACACACAGCCAAGACCTCCGCGGCCTGTTGAGGCACCCTCGCATATCACCGCGGCATATGGGACCTTCTGCTCTCCGGCAGGTCCAATGGACATTGCAGTGGTCATGGGGCCAACACCGATAAGAGCCTCAACCTGGCTTACGCTGTAGCCTATGAAGATCTCCGATATGTTGTAGGTCACCCCGCTTTTCTTGATGTCAATGACAGCAGGCCTTCTCAGCCTTCCGATGATGACCAGGGCATCGTAGCCCAGAGCTCCCAGACGCATGCCTATTGTGTTGGAGACGACATTGAAGCAAAGATTGCCGGAAACAGGAGACCTGAAGGCAATGCTCACGCTCTCACAGCCAGGGACTCCCGAGTTCGTGAGGTATGAGCCTGTTATGACAACAGGATTGTTCGACTCATATGTGGAAGACTCCTCAACATCGGCGCCGGCGAACTCGGCCCAGATCCTTGCGCCAAGCGCAGGTCCTGAGACATAGCACTCAATATACTTCTCGGGAATTGCCCAGTCAAAGAAACTCTCGTCACTCAGATCCAGCACAAGTGCCTTTGCCTTTCTGGGCTGTGACATTGATCCTGCGCTGAACCTGTTGTCCAGATTATCCAGGCGTTCCTTCAAAACCGCGATATTCATTTGGACTCCCCGGCAGGTGAGAATGTGATTCCGTTGAACACACATACTTTCTCACACCATCTGCACGATGCACAGAGTTTGGGATTCGTCAGCGACGGAACATTGCCTTTGGCAGGTCTTGTGATGATTCCCGCAGGACACATCTCATAGCATTTGCCGCAGCTTCTGCATCTGTCCTTGTCAAAATGCGGAATCAGCCACTGCTTCTTGCTCTGATGCGGGATTGTATTTCCGTAGCTGTTGATGACGGATGAGCTCTCACAGACACGCGCACAGGCACCGCAGCCTATGCAATAGTCGGTGTTAATCACATGGAGCCGTCCCGGCCCGCCTGTAACTGCCTTGACAGGACAGATGGAAAGACACATTCCACAGCCTGTGCAGGACTCAAGAATCTCATACGTCATGGCACAAATTTATATTTATTGCAAAGCCTCGTCAATCTTCGTAGTCACTGCCGCCGATAAACTCCCTGAGTATTGAGTCACTAGGGACAAATGACGACGGAATGGCATAGATGTTCTCCAAAAACTCCAGCAGACGCAGGGCATGCGTGTAGGCTGTTCCTGACTCAGGACTCACACCATGCAGAAGCGGTGTCACAAACGGTGACAGGACTCCGATTTCGTAGTCCAAGGCACTGTTGAACATGACATCCGCATTGTTCTGGTTCGGGAATATATGGGCTCTCTCGCCACGGGCCACGCTCGGCCACATGAGCAGCGTCTCCTCAGCACTGGTTCCCCTTGTCCTGTAATCGCGCAGGATTCTCCTGAGCATCCTGTTGTCTGTGGTGGAGACCCTGTTGCAGTCATCCATATTCAGCTGCGTGAGCGCTGATATATATACCTTATAGACATACTTCGGTGCGATCTTTGAGGTGATCTTGGGATTAAGGCCATGGATGCCCTCAATCACGAATATGTTGTTGGCATTCATCTTTATTGGCTGACCAAGATAGTATGTCTCGTTCTTCGTGAAGCTGAAATGCGGAAGGTCGACCTCCTTGCCGTCAAACAGGTCCTGCATGTTCCGGTCGAACAGATCCGTATCCAGTGCCTCAAGGGCCTCGAAATCAGGCTTGCCCTCGTCATCCAGAGGAACCATGTCGCGCTTCTTATAGTAGTCGTCAAGGCTGATTTTGATCGGTGAGTACTCCAGAAGCAGAAGCTGCTCGCACAGCTTCTTGGCGAATGTTGTCTTTCCGGAAGAAGACGGACCTGCTATGAAGACCGCCTTGGCCTTCCTGGCATGAATCTCTTCCGCGATGCTTGATATCTTCCTGCGCTGAAGGGACTCCGATAGCCTTACATACTGCTCGGCGTTGTTGCCGGAACAGCTTCTGTTCATCTCTCCCACGCACTCGACTCCAAGGATTTTCCCCCAGATGTGGTATTCGTTGAAGACCTCGTACAGTCTCTGGTTATCCTTGAACGGGATGATGCTGGTGATGCTTTCCCTCACAGGATATCTAAGAAGCATCCCGCCATCACCGTATTTGCGTAGCTCCCAAAGCCCCAGCTCAGCTGTGTTGTTGGCTATGGGCTCATATGAGATATGGTAATAGTCCTGGATCCTGTACATGTCCACATATGACTTGTTCGTCTCCTGGAGCAGGAGGACAGCGTCATCATAGCCCTGTTTCTTGAGCCTTGTGATTGCCTCCTGCAGGGAAACTGACACACTGGTTATCTCAAGGGCCTGATCAACGAGCTCCCTCATCTTTTCGGTGAGCTTCTGTATCTGGGCATCGTCTATGGCCTTGTCTCCCTCGTAATTGAAATAGAAGCCGTCTCCGAGCGAATGTCCGATCTTCAGTCTTCTTCTTGGGAACAGGAGCCTGGACGCATAGCAGAGCAGAAAGCAAATGCTGTGGCGGTATATTCTTCTTCCGAATCCCTGAAAGGCTCTGATGGGCTCGATCTCGCATGACATGGGAACCGGTGCGCTGAGCGGCTTGAGCTCGCCGTTCACCAGAGCACCGATGATGGGATTATCCTCATATTTCTTAAGCCCGTCCTCATACAGGCCGGACTTCTCCAAGGCTTCCTTTGCTGTGGAGAATGCGGGAAGACTGTACTTCTTCCCCTGGATTGACAGTGTTATCGTTCTCATAAGATAAAGTATCCTTGCAATTTGCCTAAAACGCAAGAGAAACAACCCTTCCAAGCATGGTATCAAAGGATGTGCAAACAGCGCAGAATAGACTTTTTTTCCAAAAATAAGGGGAAAAAGTATATCAAGTATACTTTTTTGCCAAAAAATGAACAAAAAAGTATACTCCAACAGCCAAAAAACACATGAGCATTGAAATCAATGGGCAGAATGTCACTTGCCGTGGATGTGCTTCATCTCCTCGAACTCATGGGCAATGCGCTCCTTGCATTTGCCGCAGCCCGTGCCGAAGCCTGTGAGCCTCTGAAGGTCCTCAAGGGTCTTTGCCTGGTCAGTAGCCACAAGGTGCTCGATCATCTGGTCAGTCACGCCCTTGCACTCGCACAGAATCCTGGCGACAGACTTCTTATAAGGATTATCAAGGCCTTTCTTCTCAAGATAGTCATCAATTGCAGCCCTTAGGGCCTTGTCGCCCAGAACCGAGCAGTGGAACTTGTGCTCCGGAAGACCTCCGAGCTCCTTTGTTATCATGTCAGGAGTGATGTTGTAGGCTTCTTTGAGGGTCATTCCTTTGACCATCTCGCTCATCATTGATGTGCTTGCAATGGCGCTTGCACAGCCGTATGTGAGCCATCTGATGTCAGAGATCCTGTCATCCTTGACCTTGATTCCGACTCTCATCTGGTCACCGCAGGCAAGGGAACCGACCTCTCCGACTGCCTCAGGCTCCCAGTTCTCATCCTTGTTCCAGATGTTCCTGGGATTCATGAAGTGATCCTTTACTGTATCCGTATATACCCACTGGGCCATGAAGCTATCCATATAAACCTCTTTTTATCTCGTAGAAATCGCCCTGAGCCTCTTTATGATAGGCGGCAGGATCTCAAGCACATAATCAACATCCTCCATGGTGTTGAAGCGTCCGAACGAGAACCTTATGGAGCCATGTGCCAGCTCCACATCCAGACCGCAGGCCAGAAGGACATAACTGGGCTCCAAAGAGCCTGTGGCACAGGCAGATCCTGTTGAGACCGCCACCCCGGCCATATCCAGCATGAGAAGAATCGACTCTCCCTCGACATTCTCGAATGAGACGTCAAGCGTTCCAGGAAGGCAGTTCTCCCTCTCCTTGCACCCGTTGACCGTGACATTCGGGATATTGGCGATAATGCCTTCCCTGAGGCGCTCGCGCATTGCCCAGAGCTTTCTGGACTCCTCGTCTATGTTCTCCTTGGCAAGCTTTGCAGCCACACCGGTTCCGTAGATTCCGATTGTGTTGTAGGTTCCTGCCCTGCGTCCGTGCTCCTGCTCGCCTCCGTGGACGAACGGCTCGAACGGGATTCCCTTTCTGGCATAAAGGACTCCCACACCCTTGGGCCCGTAGAACTTGTGTCCGCTGCATGAGAGGTAGTCAAGGTTCCAGTCCCTGCATGAGACCTTCAGCTTTCCTATCGCCTGTGTGGCATCGGTATGCATCAGTGCCCCGCACTTGTGCGCCATCTCGGATATCTCGGCTATGGGCTGGACAGATCCGGTCTCGTTGTTCCCTGTCATGACGGAGACAAGGACCACATCAGGCCCCATGAGCTTCTTAAGGGCCTCCATGTTTACACGCCCGTCCCTGTTGACAGGCGCCTGGTCCACATGGATGCCTTTTGTGCGCAGGTATTTCACGCTCTCCATTATGCACGGGTGCTCAATGGTGGTGGTCACGATCCTTCCGCCACCGCGCTTCTGGATGATTGACGCGGCAATCATGAAGACGGTGTTGTTGGCCTCTGAGGCACCGCTTGTGAAGATAATCTCAGACGGATCGCAGTCTAGAAGATCAGCTATGTTTTTTCTCGAATCCTCGACCAGCTTGCCGGCCTCACGCCCGAAAGTATGCATGCTTGAGGCATTCCCGTAGACTACGGGCTCGGCCTTTGTGATTGCATCCAGGACCTCGGGAGCCATCTGCGTGGTCGCGTTGTTATCAAGATATATTAATCTACCCATATATTACCTACGAGAGAAAGTTATAACTGAAATCCAATATCGTCAAGGTGTTGGGTTAAATACCTCTTACTTAATCCCAGACAGCACAACCATGGGGCTTTAGGACCTGGAATCTCGGCTTGAATCCGAATATCCTCTCGTAATCATCCAGCCTCTGCTGATACTGGTCAATGGCACCGTCGTCAATGACAGCCACGACGTATGTGTTGTCCCCGTTGAACATGATTCCCGCACCATGGCAGAGTGGAATCTCGGTGGCCCTTTTCATCACCCAGTCAATCTCAGGACATGTGAGCTCCAGATCATCACGCATCAGCTTGCCCATCTTTCCGATTGCCTTCCCTATCTGGGAGAACTGCCTGAGCTGGAACAGCCTTGCCATAGATGAAGCGGCAGAGCTGTCCTCAAGGATTGCATTGCATGTCTTTCTGGTCTCCTCATCCAAAGGCAGGATCCTCTCACGCAGGTCAGAGAGAGGGAAATCCCTCAGACTCTGGTTCGGGGCAACCGAGTGAAGTCTTGCAAATGACTCACATGCCATAGTGTGCCTGTTTCTCAGCTCCTCCCTCATTGCCATTGGCGGAATCCTGCAGTCTACCGCGATCATGCTGCATCCGCTGTTCTCAAACGGATCATCAAGGATCCTGTATGACAGGGAATTGAGGTCAAACAGTATGTATTTTCCCGCTTGGGCGGAGAGCATGGCTGTCACAGTGCTGAACTTTGTGTTCTCTCCGCAGAAGCTGGTGCAGCATCTGTAGCACAACATGGCAAGCCCGCTGTTGTCCAGCTCAGACGGAATGAACCGGAGGACCGCAAGAGCGGCACCAACGCTCACTGCCGCGGCAAGAACAGCACTGTCATCTTTCAGGACAGGACCGTCAAGATCAAAATCAAGCGGGACAGGCTTTATCCCCATGTCCGCAAGCTGTAGGTAGACACCCTTGATGTAGTTGCCCCATTTGTCCTCCCTGCGGAACTTCAAGGATGACATGGAGAACCTCTTACGGTCGTTGGTCAGGGCATTATGGACATGGACAAGAGTGTCGGGGCTTCTTGTCACTGAGACTCTCAGAACGCGGTCATTGGCACAGCAGAGCACTCTGCCGTGGCAGTAATATGAGAACTCTCCGAACAATGTTGTGACACCGGGAACTCTGATTACAACTGGAGTATTTTTATTTGACTCTTTTCCTAGGCCTGCCCCGACGCTTTCCACTTAATCCTGAAATCCCCTTTGGTATGTTAAAGTGTAAAGCACGATGCCCAAGAATGCAAACTAAATTATTTTTATATAAATGGTTCTGCATAAAATTTACTAACCGCAGAAGGTGAAAAAAAAGCCCGCAACATTAAGCTGCGGGCATTTCAAACCGTTTCCGGCTTGTGTTACTTGGACTGCATTCCATAGCGCTTGTTGAATCTCTCGACTCTTCCTGTTGAGTCAACAAGCTTCTGGGTGCCAGTAAAGAACGGGTGACAAGCAGAGCAGATTTCAACCTGCAGATTCTTAGCTGTTGTCTTTGTCTTGATGACATTTCCGCATGAGCACTTGATCTCAGTAAGCTCATACTTCGGATGGATTCCATTCTTCATTGTACGTCCTCCGTTTTCCGTCTGCTGGTGTAGTGCAGCAGACTATTAGAGTTAATAAGCCGTCTCCGTTTTAGAACTCAGGAACGATTCCTGTATTCATGGAACGCAAGAACGCTTCATTGTTCTTTGTTTTGCGCATTTTGTCAATGAGGAACTCGGTCATTTCAAGATCCTCAAGACCGTTTATCGCATTTCTCAGCAGCCAGATACGTGCAGCCTCGTCCTTTCCGAGCAGAAGGTCCTCTCTTCTGGTTCCGCTCTTCTTGATGTTGATGGCCGGATACAGCCTTCTGTCAGCCATTCTCCTGTCAAGGACTATCTCACTGTTACCTGTGCCCTTGAACTCCTCGAAGATGACCTCATCCATCCTGGATCCGGTCTCAATCAGCGCGGATGCGATGATTGTCAGAGATCCGCCGTTCTCGATGTTTCTGGCGGCACCGAAGAATCTCTTGGGCTTATGGAGCGCATTGGAGTCAACACCTCCGGAAAGGATCTTTCCGCTGGCAGGAACTGTCTGGTTGTATGCCCTTGCAAGACGTGTGATGGAGTCAAGCAGAATCACCACATCCTTTCCGTGCTCCACAAGGCGCTTTGCCTTCTCAATGACCATCTCGGCCACAGTGACGTGGCGTGTCGCCTGCTCATCGAAGGTGGAAGCAATGACCTCGCCACGGACGTTGCGCCTCATGTCGGTGACTTCCTCCGGTCTCTCATCAACAAGAAGGACCATCAGTTTGATCTCCGGATGATTTGTGGTGATTGAGTTCGCAATCTGCTGCAGCAGTATTGTCTTTCCTGTTCTCGGAGGAGCTGTGATCAGGGCTCTCTGGCCTTTTCCGATGGGACAGAACAGGTTGATGATCCTCATGGAGACATCGTTGTCTGTTCTCTCGGTCTCCAGGTTAATCCTCTGGTCCGGATAAAGCGGGATCAGGTTGTCAAAGCTGGTCCTGGTCTTTGCCACAATCGGGGCATCGCCGTTGACGGATGCGATCTTGGAGATAGCGAAGAACCTCTCGTTGTCCTTCGGGGTCCTCATCATTCCCTCGATGGTGTCTCCGGTCTTCAGGTTCAGGAACTTGATGATCCCGGCTGAGACATACACATCCTCAGGACCTGAGAGATAGCTGTTCAGAGGTGATCTGAGGAAGCCGTAGCCGTCGCTCAGGATCTCAAGTGTTCCTGTTGCATAGATGACACCGCCGTTCCTGCTGAAGGCCTTCAGGAGCTCTACAATGACCTCCTGCTTCTTGTACTCGGCATAGTCATCAACACTTGTGCCCTCCATCTGAGAGAGCCTCTCCTTGAGCTCGTCGACAGGTGTTGAGACAACGTCACTGACGATGAGCCTGTGTGAGAGATGCTCCTGATATTCGGCATCGGATATGGCAAGATCCTCCATGGTCAGCGGCTTCTTCTGGTTGTTGCGCTGATCCTGCTTGCCGTTGTTGTTGAATTTATTCTTGTTCTTCTGATTGTTGTTGTGCTGGTTCTGGTTCCTGTTGTTGAACCTCTTCTGCTCCTGCTCTTCCTCTTTCTGGGACTCTGGCTTCTGGGCTTCCGGAGCGGCCTTGGTCTCCTGGGCCTCGTTCTCCTTCTGCTCTGCCTTCTCGGTCTTGTCAGGCTCGGGTGCAGACGCACTCTCAGAAATCAGCTCAGGCTGCTGCGTCTTGGCCTTCTTGTCCTCATTCTTCTTGGGAGGTCTGCCCCTGCGCTTCTTTTGGGAAGGTGTTGACTCCTCCTCGGAAGGAGCCTGCTCTGCGGCAGTCTCCTGCTTGGCTGCAGGTACCTCCTCTTTCTGAACTTCAGGCACCGGAGCTGCTGCAGTCTCCTGCTCTGTCTCAGTATCCTTCACCTTGGGGGTTTTCTTAATGACAGGCTTACGCTTCAGGACGAGTTTCTTTACAGGACGTGCGGTTTCCTCAACCACATTGTTGTTTTCATTATCCATTGATTATTTCTCCAGATACACCGATACGGCTTGGCTTGTTGAAAATGATAAGAATCTAAGGGATTTTTTTCAGACAGTTGAATAGTATACTCAACTAGATGCAATGTCAATAATTACCGCTCTGCAGACGGTTTTCAGGTCCGGAGGAATGCTTCCGGACCTGAAACAAATAAGTCAGTTTTCTTTCTTTCCCTGGCCCTTTTTCCTGATTGTCCTCAGAACGACAATCGCAAGGCCCACGGCGATGATCGCATATGACAGATAGACGCAGATCTTCGCGCTTATGTCGATTGTGTTGGTATAGACGGTGGTCCCGTATGTCTTTGTCTCGTAGACAGGCACATCCCAAAGCTTCCAGCCCATCTTGAAGGGCTCCATCTCACCCTGGATTGTTCCGTCTGGGGTGATCAGGCACGTCAGTCCGCTGTTGGTGCTCCTGAGCATGGTCTTCCTGTTCTCGATGCACCTGAAGACCGCCATGACAGCGTGCTGTCGCTCCGCGGCCTCTGATCCCGACCATGAGTCATTGGTCATGTTTACAATCAGGTCAGCTCCGTTTGCCACAAAGTCGGCGCAGATGTCACCGAAGACATCCTCATAGCAGATAGGTGTGGAGAATGTGATACCGTTCGATGTCTCAAAGACAACAGGCTCTGTTCCCTTCTCCCACCAGTGGTAATCATTGGCTTTCAGGAGATTATAGAGCCACGGCATCTGCCTCTCGTACGGGAAGTGCTCGGTGAACGGAACAAGATGCTGCTTGAGGTAGATCTGCTTGATGGTTCCGTCATCGAACAGGATGACCGAGTTGTAGTCAAGCTTGTTCCAGTTGCCTTCCTCGTCATAAGGAGGCAATGTCTCATCATCGATGATGCTTGAGGGGTTTCCTGTCAGAAGCGGAATCCCGAGCTCTGTCCCGAAGCGGACAAAATCATTTACCAGGTTCTGGATCTTTCTCAAATAATCGAAGTTATCCCCTTCATCGTTGCCCTCATACGGGTAAGTCGTGTACCAGTTGACCGATGGGACAAAGGCGGTCTCAGACCAGACAATAAGGTCCGGTTTGCGGAGCATCGCCTCAAGGCTCATCTTCTCGAGGTTGATGAAATTGCGCTTGTAGGTGTCATACCCGCCCTTCCATGAGTCCGCATTGTGCTGCACTGTCGCCACGGTGAATGATGTGTCAGGCTCCGCCTTCTTCCATTTCGAGTAATTGATGATGCCGTAGATTATCTGTGCAATCAGCAGGACCACAAAGATGATGAGTGTGACCTTATGGAACAAAACATGTTTCCAAAGGCCTTCGGAATGCTCGGTCGTTGTGCTGCTGTAGTGATCACAGAGCCAGTTGCCCAGAAATGCCTGAGGCAGGATCATCATGAAGGTGATGCCCCAGATTCCGAACAGGTCCGCGACCTGGATCAGGATCTTGTAGCTGTAGAGCGCATAAGCGATTGTGCCGTACGGATAACCGGCGAACCAACCCTGTGAGAGATATGCATATGCCACCCAGATGACAGCCTGGAAGACATGCACCAGACGGCCCTTGAGGATGCACCCCGTCCACCTGTCAGCTGCCTTGAGGGCAAAGAACAGAGCCACCATCTCGGCGCCCTTGATGATTGTGACAATCAGGATGGCAAACGGATGGAATGTGGTGAGCCAGTAGTTGAAGATCGAGTAATAGACGAATCCGAACAGGAACCCATATGCTCCCACAAGCTTCCATGTAGTGTTCCTGATGACCGCAAATACGGGAATCAGTGCAATCAGTGACAGGAGACCGAAGCCACGCTTTGACATGAAGCTCGGATGGGCAAGTGAGAGAACAAATGCGGCCACTAACAACAGAACAACCTCAAAACATACTGTTCTGAGGTTGCGCCTGCGTAGAACCTTATCGTTTACGCTTAATAGTTTTGTCATATCAGAAGATTAACAATCAGCCTTCCTGGCGAAGATCCCAGACAAGGTCCTTCAGTTCCTTTCCAGGGCGGAAAACAGCAACACCGTGTGTATCAACTGCAACAAGCTCTCCGGTCTTTGGATTGCGGGCCTTCTCTCTGCCCTTGCGTGTCCTGACCTCGAAAGTGCCGAATCCGCGAAGCTCGATTATCATCTCTTCCTTAAGTCCAGCCTTGACCTCCTCAAAGAACTCGTCAACAATCTCATGGATATCGTTTCTGTTGATCCCGAGCTTCTCGTGAAGATGCTCAATAATAACGGCCTTGGTAAGTTTTGTCTTCTCCATATTCAATACCCCGTAACTATTTATTGTTGACAGCTCAAGCCATCTTGTTGAACTTCAAGTTCATTCTGGACTTCTTTCTGTCAGATGTGTTGTGATGAATTGTGCCCTTGTTGACTGCAGAATCCATGAGCTTAGCTGCAAGCTTCATGTACTTCTCTGCCTCTGCCTTGTCACCTGCAAGAACAGCTGCATCGAAAGCCTTGATTGCTGTGCGGAACTCACTCTTTGTCTGGCGGTTTCTGAGCCTTCTGGCCTTATTCTCACGATCTCTCTTATCTGCGGAACGATTCACTGTACCCTCCAAATATCTTTAATAAGATAAACTATTTAGTTCAAAAAATACCGTCGCTGGAAAACCGCGACGTCTACAAAACATATCACAGACGTTAAAACTGGTCAATACAACAGTTTAGGTTTTAATGACTTTGTCGTCAGTTACCTAAAAGCTCATCCTGGAACTGCTGGGAGACCTCCCAACGGCCTTTGTCATAATTATATGACAGCTCATCCCTCGGAATCTGGTACTGCTGTGAATCAGGACCGGAAACAGTCATCTTGTGGGACAGGATGTTTATCTCTGTGACCTTGAACAGGTCTCCTCCGATCTTCACCCTGCTTCCCTCGGAAGGATAAGCCTGCTTCTCCTCGACATAGAAGTCATACTCATAGCTCAGGCAGCACAGGAGGCGCCCGCACGGACCTGAGATCTTCATTGAGTTCAGTGACAGGTTCTGCTCCTTGGCCATCTTGATAGTGACAGGCTTGAGCTTGTCGGACACACAGTGGCAGCAGAAATCCCTTCCGCAGACCGCAAGACCGCCCAGGACCCTCGACTCATCCCTGACGCCGATCTGCCTCAGCTCAATCCTCATCCTGAACACGGACACAAGATCCTTCACCAGATCCCTGAAATCAACTCTGTCATCTGCGGTGAAGAAGAACAGGACCTTGGGCTCACAGAGAAGGAAATGGGCAGCCACAAGCTTCATCTCCAGCTTGTGCTTGGCAATTTTCTCCTTGCAGATCTTGACCGCCTCCTTCTCCTCTTCCTTGTTTTCGGAGTATCTTGAGATCTCATCCGGAGTGGCCATGTGTGATATCCACTCCACATCACCGTCGACCTCAACCATCTCCGGTTCCCTGTAGGCAGAATCCCAGATACCCGTCTCGTCAATCTCCGGATCCTCCGGGACAATCATCTCCGGGCGCACCTTGACGAACTCATAAGATGGAAGCGGACCTATATCGGACCTCTCCCCGTCAATCTCGATTATGGCGTTCCCGTCACTCTCCTCACCGGCTGCTACAAGCTCTTCATCATTATTTCTTCCGGCACATGACGGCCCGAAATGGCATGCTCCAAGACAGCCCTTGCACCCCGGTTTGTACGATGACTGCTGCATCAGCCCTGCCGCAGAGCCCACAACTATTCCCATGTCCAGTCCATACCTCGTGGGTGACACGACATAGGTTCCGGGATAGAAGACACTCTCGCTTGCGCAGACTGTGAGGTCATTGCTGCTTGGAGTCTTGACTAGATATATATAGGCTCTCTGAGCCTGCTCGCTTTTCTTGTTGACTTTATCTTTTGCCATAGCTAGCTGAAATAATAAGTTATTATCCTGTTTTCAACAAGGGTCAGCCCTTGAGGCTCCGCTGACGTTGAAATGTTTTTCAGCCCTGACCACTAGACAGTTTTTTTAAATCGTGCATAATAGTAATGCAATGCACGGCTAACTCAGCGGGAGAGTGCCACCTTGACGTGGTGGAGGTCGAGGGTTCAAACCCCCCGCCGTGTAAATCAGAAGGCAATCCGTAAGGGTTGCCTTTTCTTATGCCTTCAGCCTCATTGCCAAGGAAATCATGTCTTTTGTTTTTTCAGGGGCAGGAATCCTATCCTGTTTGCCCTGAAAAACACGTTTTCCCCTGAAATCTTGGCAATCCTTCCGGCCCTCTTGCCCCGGAAAATGAGAAACTCCTGAAAATCAGGGCAATCAGCTCTCAATTAAACAAAGTTTATGCAAAGGAAAACAAGAGAGCATCAAAACCATATGCAATCCTTTTGTTGAAACGTATTTTTGGCATATTTCAAATCCTTTCAAATAACCACTTGACAAGTAAACTTGGCATTGCTATATTGAACATGCCAAGCAAACTTGGCAAAGGAAGTGAATCACAATGACAAGAGAAGAGATTTTGGAGAAAAGCAGATCAGAGAACAAGGGAAAGGATATTGTGGAGGAGGAGTTCATCAGGAAAGGCTTCCTCGTCTGCTGGGTTGTGTCACTGATCGCGGCCGGTGTAGTTGCAATGGTTGAGGGCATTGTCCTAGGCAAGCAGAACAGCGGTATTTTCTTTGCACTCATGAGCGGCCTGTTCTCATTCTTCCTGATGAAATACATAAGGCTAAGGAAAAAGCACGAGCTGTTCATAACAATCATGTATGGAATAGCAGCTGTCTGCTTCCTTACCTCCTGGATTATCAGTCTGGTCAAAGGTTGAGGTGCATGATGGACGACACACTTGTACTGAAGAACAACCTGAAGTCAATCAGGACTGAGAAAGGGCTGTCCCAAGGGCAGCTTGCGGAGATGGTCGGTGTCTCCAGGAACACCATCAGCTCAATTGAGACCGGGCAGTTCAGCCCTACTGCGAAGCTTGCACTGATCCTGTGCATTGCCCTGGACCGGAAATTTGAGGATATATTCTACTTCGATTAATTTCTATGGGCAGTGTTGAAGATATACGTATTGTACTCAACGCCGCCCATGTCATACTTGTACTTCTCCGTTCCGCTTGAGAGGTCAAGTTCCCTGACTTCAGGATATGAGTTGTGAAGCTCCTTGATTGATTCGTTTATCAGGATACTTCCAGGAGAATAGCGGCTGAATTGCGGATTGATGGCAAGTCTAGGCACTGTGACTGATTCACCGGAGGGCGAGAAATAGCCTGCCCAAAAGGCTGCAAGGGTGTCTCCTTGCCAGAGTGTTGCTACAATGCTTGACTCAAGTCTGGTCATTGCACGTGTATTGTAATGGCAGAACCTGATCATAAGCTCCTTGGGTTTACTCAGCCCGTCTGAGAAGCCTTTTCTCCGGGAGACATAAGTGTCCATGATTTTCCTGACCGTAGCTTTAGGAAGGTCTTTACCCCCTCTCCATCTTGAAGTTAAACACCACCCCATCTGTCGCAGTTCTGTTATAAGACGTTCTGATATTCTGCCTGATACTCTTGGAAAGCCCGGAGAACCAATCCTGGGCAGAAGATTTGATGTCGATTCTGACATTTCGGCTTATATCCGAGTTGTATTTCTTGGACAGGAAGTCGAACAAGAAGGATTCTTCTCTTACCAGACTTATCACTATCCCGGGATATTTTCCCAGCAAAGCATCCACGCATCTGCCCATAATCTCCTTATCCAATCCAGGTTTCCAAATAAAGTCATAAACCGGCATTGACTGGGAATAACCGAAGGTCACTGTCCCTGACCCGTAACTGGCCAAAGGGATAATTGCAATGCATTCATTCCCCCTCCCCATTAGCATCTGCAATGCAAGCTTCAAGGAAGAAAGGATTCTCTTTGTTGATTATCCGATACGGAATATACGTCTTAAGGATGCTTTCAGAAAGGCCGTAAGATTGATAGGCGGTAAACAGTTCGTTGTTCTTCTCAAACTCCAACCATTTATCTCTGAGTTGTGAGATGCTATTCTTGAAAAAAAACAATTTCAAATGAAGAAATCCCACAATTATTGTCCATCAATATTTTCCCCCTATCAATGACAGTATATCACAGTTTTACGCATACACCTTTTTCTCTCTTATGTCCTCAACATCATTGCCAAGGAAAACAGGAGAACACCCGGACTATATGCAACCTAGTGCATTTCTCTTTTCAGTCTTCAGGTCCTGTTGCCCTTATTCCCAAGTCTCTCCGCAAGCCTCCAGGCAAACCACATGAGGTGGAAGACCGCGATTATCAGGACGGCGTAGACAAGTGATCTCAGATACATGTTCTCAGGGAAAAGCGGTATGTCAAGCTCCAGGAACATTCGGTCAGCTCCGGGGAACGCCTTGTTGATCATTATGCTTGGCACCACCATGGCCGCCAGTGATCCAGTGGCATACCAGATGTCACGGTAACGCGGCCTCATGCCGTGGACCATCATCATGTAGACCGTTCCGAATATCGGAAGCAGGTGGATGCCGAAATACTGATAGTAACGGAAATGGGCCGGACCGCAATCGGACAGGACCATCTGCGGGACCACGCAGGCAATGGTGGCTCCGAACAGTGACACGAAGAAGTTTATGCCGAACAATGTCCTGTTCTTGCCCGTGACCATGAACATGCAGCAGATGCACCCCAGGTCACAGACATGAAGGGGGACCTTGGCCATCATCATGTATTTTCCGGAGGAGTCGCCCACGTAAAGCAGTCTGACAAAGAAGCTGAACTCCATCAGGAAGCAGAGGAAGGAAATGCAGAGACGCAGACTTGCCTCAGATTTCCATGCCCTGATCCTGTCTCTCTGGAACCACACCAGAACCATAAGCCCTACGCATATGAGGATCGGCATGAGGTGCATCAAGGAATATGCCTTGAACGTTCCCGGAGGCCCGAAACCGAAGAAACCGGTGCTGTAAAAAGTATAATAACCGCTCATTCAGGACTCAGTCCTCATGCCCTTGTACTCAAAGCACATCATCGTAAGGTCATCGAACTGCTCTGCACCGTTGACGAATTTGTTCACGGCTTTACGCATGTTGGCAAGGATGTGCTCCGGATCCGCATCAGGATCAGAATTAAGGGCCTCAATCATGCGCTCTGTGCCGAACTGCTCTTCCTTGCCATCTGTGGCCTCAGGCACACCGTCGGTGTAGAGGAACAGCTTTGACCCGGGCTCAAGTGTAAGCTCATAATCCTTGTACCTCGCAGTCTCAAGCCCTCCTATCACAAAGCCGTGCCTGTCCTTGAAGAGCTCGAATCTCCCGTCTGCTTTCTTTATCACAGGATACTCATGACCTGCGTTTGACGCCACCA
>JAEEGF010304126.1_pt1 | contig 108177 bp, 96 predicted proteins | sample 9134171 | NCBI WGS metagenome assembly JAEEGF01 (sample SAMN16246542, study PRJNA631951) | gut metagenome | biome: gut microbiome; feature: rumen; material: AP-attached | host: Bos | place: Iran: Karaj | collected 2018-10
CGACGAGGTAGATAGGGCCAAGGTGTAAGTGCAGTAATGTACTCAGCTGATGGTTACTAATAGGTCGAGAGCTTATTCTAATTGATTGTTATCCCTTGGATGAAGTATCTTTCGTTTTGTATTAAGTGTTCAAGGTACTGCAGAATTTTAAAGAGCTTTAAGCTCTTTTTCTTTTTGCAAAAAATATCCTGCGGTAATATAATTTCTTAAGAAGATTTACTAAGGTGACCATCATGAATGAAAATATTATATTAATTGGAATGCCCGGAGCCGGTAAAAGTACGGTATCCGTTGTACTTGCAAAGAAGCTTGGCAAGAATTTTCTTGACTCAGACATTGTTATTCAGGAAAGAACGGGTAAGCTTCTGCATGAAATAATCAGTGAATCGGGCATAGATGAATTTAACAGGATCGAAGATAGCGTAAATGCTTCTTTATGCGTTACAAATACAATTATCGCCACCGGCGGAAGTGTTATATACGGAAAGAAAGCCATGGAACATTTGAAATCCATCGGTAAGATCTTCTATTTAAAGCTTTCTTATGAAGAAATCGAAGAGCGTCTCGGCGATTTAAGAAAACGCGGCGTGGTCCTTAAGGAAGGCCAGGATCTCAAAGCTCTTTATGAAGAGAGAACTCCTTTATACGAGAAATATGCCGATTTTACAATAGAATGTGACGGTAAGATGTTAAGAGAAGTTGTGGAAGAGATCGCGAGTATCTTAAGCCATGCTTTATAATTTTTCGTGAATTGTCATATTTTATACTCTACTTAAAGTTTGCGAGATACATTTAATAACCGGCATTTTAGGAAAAATTAACTAAATATTATGCTTACAAATTTGGTTATTTGTTTGATTTTTGCGAACAACATGATATAATTTCATTATATTTAAGACTAAAATGTGCGTGTCACAGATAGGAGTTAGGATGGATACAAAAATTCTTTTAGAGAACGGAACAAACGAATTAGAAGTTTTGGAATTCATATTGGACGGAAATTCATACGGTATTAATGTTGCTAAGATTCGCGAGATTATTCCTTATACTGAAGTTACCGCAGTTCCAAATGCACATCCGAGTATTGAAGGTATTTTCATGCCCCGTGATTTCATGATCACGGCCATTGATTTAAAGAATTGTCTGCAGCGTGGTAAATCAGAGCCCGGTGGACTTTTCATAGTAACCAACTTCAACAAACTTGATATCGCTTTCCATGTAGATCAGGTAGTAGGTATTCACAGAGTTTCCTGGAGCGATATTATTAAACCCGGTTCCACCATTTCAACAACAGAAGATGGTATCTCTACCGGTATTATCAAATTAAATGAAAAGCTTATCATCATTCTTGATTTCGAAAAGATCGTAAGTGATATCAATCCTGAAACAGGTCTTAAGATTCAGGAAATCGATGCTCTTGGCGAAAGAAAGAGAAATTCAGTTCCCATTCTTATCGCTGAAGATTCAGTATTATTAAATAAGCTTATTGTTGATTCTCTTAAGAAGGCCGGCTATGACAATCTTATTCATACAGAGAATGGTCAGGAAGCTTATGATATCATCCAGGATTGCAAGGCTAAGGGTTCCTTAAAAGAACATGTTCAGTGTATCATCACAGATATTGAAATGCCTTTGATGGATGGCCACAGACTTACAAAGCTTGTTAAGTCCGATGATGCAACCAAGGATATCCCCGTAGTTATCTTCTCATCTCTTGTTAATGAAGAAATGAAGAGAAAGGGTGAATCCCTCGGAGCTGATGCTCAGCTTTCAAAGCCTGAGATCGGCAACCTTGTACGAATCATCGATGAGCTGATGTTAAACAAGCAGGAATAAGAAAGACTATTAAAAGGTCGGTTTTTACCGACCTTTTTTTATGATAATATATTTAGGAAGAATATAAAGAAACGGAATAAAGATATGCGAATAGATGAAGCTGAGATGATCTTAATAGGAATAGGGGATGCTTTTGAAGATAAAGAAGATGCCCTTTCCTGCTATAATGCCCTTGCTGAAAAGCTTGATAAAAAGAATTACTTTATAATATCCATGTGCATGGATGATATTATTTTTAAAAGTAATCTTAAACAGGACAGGATCGTCGCTCCCTTAGGGGGGAAAAGAATGAAACAGTGCCCCGATGCCTGTGAGAATAAACTTTACGATATCACTGAAAAAGAATGTCCCATATGTCATAAGGAGCTTACATATAATAATATTCTCTGTGAAAACTACATCGAAGACGGATACATGCCCATGTGGGAAAAACAGAGACTTTGGCTTACCGGTACCATGAATAAAAAGCTTCTATTGATGGAACTGGGTGTTTCCATGAAATTCCCCCAGATAATCCGCTGGCCCTTTGAACGACTGGCTTTACTTAATAATAAGGCATTTCTTCTGAGAGTTAACGAAAAACTGTGGCAGCTGCCGGAAGAGATCGGCAAGGATAATAAGGGTGAAGCCGTAAAGGAAAGCCCTCTTAAATATATAGAATTATTGTGAAAACTACTTTAGTATGCTAAAATAAATTTGAAAATTTTTCATTTGCGGGGATTATAATGGCTAACAATGAGGATTATTTAGACGCTCTCTTAAGAGAGGCTCAAGAGCATAACGACCCTAATTCCGCCATCAATAAGGTTAGAGAATTAAGTTCTGCCATTGATAATGAAGTAATGGGATCATTTGCTCCCGAGGAAAAAGAAGAATCTGAGGCTCCTGTCGACAATTCTGAACCGGCAGAGGCTGATTTGCTTGCAAATCTTACAGTAAGTGAAGATTCCGATTATTCCGGTGCTTCAGAAGCAGATATCGACGATCTGCTTAAGAGTATCACCGGTGAGGAAACCACTGAATCTGACGATACCAGCGCATTTTTAGATATAGAAAATTTAGTAGGTGACGTTTCTGAACCTGTAGCAGGAGAAGAAAGTGCCGAAGCTTCAAGTGATGAGGTAGCGGACATACTTTCGGCACTTGATAGTGCAGAAACACCTTCAGAAGAAAGTCGGGAAGCCTCAAACGATGAAATAGCAGATCTGCTTGCGGCTCTTGATACAGAAGAAGCACCTGCGGCAGAAGAAGCTCCTGTAATAGAAGAAGCTCCTGCAACAGAAGAAGCTCCTGCAACAGAAGAAGCTCCTGTTACAGACGAAGTGCCTGCAGAGGAAGCGATAGTGGAAGAAATGCCTGAACTTCCTCCGGAAGAACGTATAGATGCGTCGGATGCAGATGTAGCGGATTTGCTTGCTGCTCTTGAAGGTACCGACACATCCGAAACTTCCGATGGCGGTGAACAATCGATTGAAGATATCCTTGCTGGAGTAGAAGCAAGTAACGAAGGCCCTGTGGCTGATTCTGATACTGAAACGCCTGAAGCAGCTGCTGAAATTATCGAAGAACCTGTTGAAGAAGCTGCACCTGAAATTGTTGAAGAAGCAGCACCTGAAATTATTGAAGAAGCAGTACCTGAAATTGTTGAAGAAGCAACCCCTGAAATTGTTGAAGAAGCAACTCCTGAAGCAGTCGAAGAAGCAACTCCCGAAGCAGCTCCTGAAGAGCCTGTTTCTTTGGATATTCCCGAAGATGAAGTTACGGAAGAAGAAGCAGCTAACGAACTTGATGAAATCAGCAGAATGTTCCAAAGTGAATCACCTGAAGGCGCTTCCTCCGACGATCTTGATTTGGAAAAATTATTGAGTGAAGCAGAAGGAAAAGAAGGAACATCTGAAGAAGGTGAAGCTTCAGGTGATGTGCAGGCATCCGAAGAAAATGCGGAAGTACCTGAAGAGAGCATCGAAGCTCCCGTAGATGAAACTGTTTCCGAACCTGCAGAAGAAAGTGAAGCTATAATAGAAGCCGGCGAAGATAATACAGAAGATATGGTCGCACCCGCCGAAGAAAGCGAAGCTATGATAAATGAGTCAGACTCAGAATCTGATTCTGCTTCCGATGCCGATATAGAGGCATCCGTAGATTCTTTATTCTCTGCTCTGGAAGAAAGTGATAACGAGGCTCCGGCAGAGAGTGGCGAAGCCGTTGATGACAGCCTTTCTTTATCTTCCGATGAAATGGAAAGTTTACTTGAAAAGGCCAATCAGGTTGAGCCTGAAGAAGAAGTAACGGAAGTGGATGTTTCCGAAATCGGCGGTATGGAAGGTGAACTTGGTTTATTCGATAAGAATGATGTTTCCCAGGGCACCGGAGACCAGGAACTTGATGAAATTTCAAATCTCTTACAGTCATTAGACAGCAATGAAGTGGAAGAATCCAACGAAGATGTTGATATGCTGGATCTTTTAAATGAAGCCGTCAATAAGTCTGTAGAGGAAGACAATCTCGAAGAAGAGCGCCGCAAGAAGGAACAGGCGGAAGCTGAATTCGAAGAAGAAAAGAAGAAGTTCGAAAAAGAAAAGAAGAAACGTAAAAAGAAGAAAAAAGAAGAAATAGATCCCGAAACCGGTGAACCTATTGTAAAGGAAAAGAAGGAAACCAAGCTTTCCAAATTCTTTGCGTTCTTAACAAAAGAAGAAGAGGAAGCCGAACCGGAAGCCCTTATAGAAGCATCCGATGCCACACCTGCGCAGGGTGAAGGCTTTGAAGATGTGCCCGGAGAAAACAAGGAAATCCTTCAGGAAATGGATAAAGAAGAAGAGGGCAAAGGTAAAAAGAAAAAGAAGAAAGATAAGAAGAAAAAAGGCAAAGGCAAAGCCGAAGAAGGCGATAAAGAAGGCGGCGACGACTCCGGAGAGGAAGGAGAAGGCGGCGATGATGGAGGCAAGAAAAAGAAAAAAGCCAAGGTTAAAAAGCCGAAGGCCGAGAAAAAGCCTCTTGAACTTGATATTGAAACCGGCAAGCCTTTATCAAAACGTAATGTTAAGCTTATCTTTATTTTAGCGGCTTCACTTCTTGTAGGTATTTATCTGCTGGTTGTTCTTTTGCCCAGCCTTATGGTTAATACTTCAGCTCGAAATGCTTATAAAGCAGGCGATTATGAGACTGCCTACAGGATCTTCTATGGCGACAAGAAGCTGAGCAAGAACGATGAACTGATTTATAAAAAGTCTGTTTTGATTTTAAAACTTTCTCATAAATACCAGTCCTTCTCATCCTACCGTGGTATGGGCAGAGATGTGGAAGCATTGGATCAGCTCCTTCAGGCAGTAAGCGATTATGAAGCGCTTTTGATAAGTGCTGAAAGCTATGGCGTAGTATCTGAATTTAATGAAGAATTTACAAAGATCACGGATGCTCTGTCCATTTGCTACGGATTGTCATTGGAAGAAGCTAAAGAAATAAACAGTCTTCCCACGGATTTGGAATACAGCCTTAAGGTTGAATCCATCGTAAACGGCACGGACTATATTGACCCCACAAAACCTCTTCCGGGGCCTTTTGTGCCGAGCGCATCAACAGACGACCCTGTTTACGAGGATATGCTGTCGGAAGAAGAATAGGTAAAGAATGATAGCTATTATTGATTATGGTGCAGGTAATATCAGGAGTGTGGAGCAGGCATTAAATTATCTCGGGATTGAATATGTCCTGACAAGTGACGCAGATGTCATTATGAACGCGGACAGGGCAATCCTCCCGGGCGTCGGCAATTTTAAAGATGCCATGGACAATTTAAACCGCCTGAATCTCATAGAACCCATCAAGGCCTTTGTAAAGACAGGCAGACCTTTTCTCGGTATCTGTCTTGGCCTTCAGTTATTATTTGATGAAAGTGAGGAAAGCCCCGGTGTTAAAGGGCTTTCCCTTTTAAAGGGTAAATGCTTTAAAATACCTGCTTCAAAAGAATTTAAGGTTCCTCAGATCGGATGGAATTCTTTAAACTTCCCCAAGAAATGTGAATTGTTTAAGGGCATACCGGAGGGTGCATATGTTTATTTTGTGCATTCTTATTATTTGCGTGCAGAAGATGAGTCGGTGGTTTCGGCAACAACCGATTATGGCGTAAAGATCCATGCTGCGGTTTCCGATAAGAACATTTATGCATGCCAGTTCCATCCTGAAAAAAGCTCAGCGGTGGGCCTTAAGATACTTGAAAATTTCGTAAATCTTTAGGAGCAAAGATGTATACAAAAAGAATCATTCCATGCCTCGATATTAATAACGGACGAGTTGTTAAGGGCGTTAATTTTGTAAATCTTGTTGACGCGGGAGATCCGGTAGAGCAGGCGATCCTCTATGACAGAGAAGGAGCTGATGAGCTGGTTTTCCTTGATATTACCGCATCCAGCGACAACAGAAATACTGTGGTTGATATGGTTGAAGCTGTCGCTTCAAAGCTTTTTATACCATTTACCGTCGGCGGCGGCATCAGAACCGTTGATGATTTCAAAAAGATACTTCGTGCAGGAGCAGATAAGGTGGCAGTAAATTCCGCCGCCATCATGAATCCTCAACTGATAAGTGAAGCCGCAGATAAATTCGGCAGTCAGTGCGTAGTGGTTGCCATCGATGCAAAAAGAAGAGCGGATGGTACAGGCTGGAATATTTATAAGAACGGCGGTCGCGTAGATATGGGCATCGATGCTGTCGAATGGGCTAAAAAAGCTTACAGTCTTGGCGCGGGCGAGCTTCTTGTTACCAGTATGGATCATGACGGAGCCAAGGACGGATTTGATAATGAATTAAATAAGATCATTTCGGATTCCGTTAATATTCCTGTGATCGCTTCCGGCGGCGCAGGAAAGCCGGAGGATTTTTATGATGCCTTTACAAAGGGCGGAGCGGATGCCTGCCTTGCGGCAAGTCTTTTTCATTTTAAAGAGCTAGGCATCATGGAGCTTAAGGATTATTTACATGATAAAGGAATCAGTGTCAGGAGAAATGCAGGATTATGATAGACAATTCCTGGCTTCCATATTTAAAAGAAGAATTTTCGAAGCCATATTATAAAAGCTTATATGAATTTATTAAAAAAGAATATGATGAGAAAGTTGTTTATCCTCCCTCGGATAAAATATTCAGTGCTCTCATCGCTACACCCATAGATGAAGTGAAGGTCGTGATTCTGGGGCAGGATCCTTATCACGAACCGGGTCAGGCTCATGGCATGAGTTTTTCCGTAATGCCGGGCGTGAAGACACCCCCCTCGTTACAGAATATGTATAAAGAGCTTCGTGATGAAATGGGGCTTTATATTCCTAATAACGGATATCTTGAAAAATGGGCAAAGCAGGGAGTATTACTTTTGAACACGGTGCTTACGGTCAGAAAGGGTGAAGCCAATTCTCACAAGGGAAAGGGATGGGAAGACTTTACTGATGCAGTCATAAGAGCCGTTAATGCGCAGGATCGACCCATTGTATATTTGCTGTGGGGCTCCAATGCAAGAAGCAAAAAGAAGCTTATTGATAATCCTAAGCATCTTGTGCTTGAAACCGTGCATCCAAGCCCACTTTCAGCCTATAACGGATTTTTCGGATGCGGACATTTCAAAGCCTGTAACGAATTTTTAGCTGAAAATGGGATAAAAGAAATTGACTGGCAGATTGAGAACATTTAATTCTTATCCGGTTGACTCTCTTTTAATCTTATGATAAGATTTTCTTCGGTTGTTGGCCGGCGTGTCGGAATGGCAGACGAGGCAGACTCAAAATCTGTTGTTGGCAACAACGTGCGGGTTCAAGTCCCGCCGCCGGCATACTGAGAATGGTGAAACCCACGAGGCATTGATCTCGCGGGTTTTTCTTTTTATATAACAAGAGCGCCAACAGATGAACTGTCGGCGCTCTTGCTATTGAGAATGGTACATTGGGGTTATGGGGTATGGTCTTAATATAAACCGTTACCATTACACAATAATTAACATATAATAATTTTTTATTTTACTCCTGACGGAAGGGGGATTCTTACTTTGGGATCGAGGGGTCCGTCAAAATAAAGACTTCCATCGGGCCTAAAATATGCTTTGCAAAGATTTACCTTTCGGTCACCTGAAGGGTGAGCTATATCGGTATGAGAGTGATAAGCTACCCAAAGCTCTGTATCATCGGGGCTATATACAAAGCTGTGATGTCCAGGGCCTGAGATATATTCCTTATCGCCCTTATAAAGGATCCTGTTATTTTCAGGCTTTGTAAAAGGTCCCATGGGATCATCGGATACAGCGTATCCTATTGAATACTCTGGGCTTTCAAAATAATTGGCACTGTATGTAAGATAATATTTTCCATTATGCTTAAGCACTTCCGGCCCTTCATTCCATCCCCAGCCTCCCTGAGGTTTTTCCCATTCAAGAAAAGGACTGATGAGCTTTTTTTCTTTTCCGATGGTTCCGCTTAGGTCATTTTTTAATTCGATCACATATATTTCGCTTACATGATTCCCGTCAACGATATTTACGGAACAGTCACGGGCGAAGTATAAATAGATCCTTCCGTCATCATCGATCAGGATATTTCCGTCTATTGTTGCATAGCCTAAATCTAAAAACGGAGCATTCTTTATATCCTTAAAAGGTCCCGCAGGCTCATCCGATACGGCAAGCCCCAGCTTTAAGAGATTATCTTTTTTATCTCTTGCGGTATAAAGCATATAGTATTTTCCCTTAAAGATTATTACTTCGGGAGCCCAGAAACATTCATATCCCCAGGAATCATCATTTTTTCTGTAGCAAAGGTCATTCTTTTTCCAATCTGTCATATTGTTGCTTTCCCAGGAATAGAAGCCCTCGTCGGATGATGTGGCATACATGTAATAATGCGTGGGATCTACCTTTAACATAAAGGGATCGCCGATATTTGTGATGTTAAGATCGGGATAAAAAGTTCTTTTATCTGACATAGAAAGTCCACCTTTTCTTTTTTTCTAGATTGTATGGTTTAAGTGGTTTAAATACAACAGAAATTATGTACTAAATAAGTTGCAAAAATTTGTGTAAAGTAACAATAGACCCAACAAAAACCGCGTAAATACGCCGTTTTACAAAAGAGATAATATTACAGAAAGAATGTAATAAAGTCTTGACGTAAGGCATTAATCATAGTATTTTATAATTACAAACGAGGAAAAATAAACCATAGGAGATATGTATGCATCATTATATTAAAGATTATCCGAGACCTCAGCTTGTGCGAAATAATTTTGAACTTTTAAACGGCGAATGGGAATTTGCCTTTGGTAATGCCGGGAATCAGGCCACGGATTTTGATAAGAAGATTAATGTACCATTTACCTATGAAACCAAAATGAGCGGAATAGGTGATGAAACCGTTCATAATACGGTATGGTATAAACGTTCAATAAATGTGGAGGAATTGAATGATCGCAGATTGCTTCTTCATTTTGAAGGCGTTGATTACAGAGCTTATGTTTATATAAACGGTAAACTTGTGGGAAGCCACCTTGGGGGATATGCAAGATTTTCTTTTGATATTTCCCGATATGTGAATCCCGGTATCAATGAATTGACAGTCAGAGTTGAGGATTCTCTTTCCGCATTCCAGGCTCGCGGAAAGCAGCGCTGGATACCGCAGAATTTCGGTTGCTGGTATGTTCAGACCACCGGTATCTGGAAAAGCGTATGGATGGAATATGTTGACGAAGTTTTTGTTAAGGATTTAAAGATCACCCCTGTATTTAAAGAGGGTGAAGTGCTTATTGAATTTAACCTTGACGGTGATGTTACAAATAAGCGCGTTGAAGCTTCCATAGATATATCATTTAATGAAAAAGAAATTAATTCCGTAAAGGGTCTTGTTTCTAACGGAAGGGGCGTATTTAAGATTCCCCTTGCGCGATTCGACGTTATGGAATGGGGCTTATTCACATGGCATCCGGATCATCCCGATTTATATGATATTTCTTTTAAACTCACTGTAGATGATAAGCCTTCCGACAGCTTCTATTCATATTTCGGCTTACGTGAAATAAGAATTGACGGAGATGTCATTTTATTAAACAATGAGCCCTTGTATCAAAGATTGATCCTCGACCAGGGATATTGGCCGGATTCACATCTTACACCTCCTTCCGAGGAAGCTTTGATAAAGGATATCGATAACATTCTTGCTCTCGGATATAACGGATTAAGAAAGCACCAGAAGACAGAAGATGAAAGATTTCTTTACTGGTGTGATGTAAAGGGCGTTCTGGTATGGAGTGAAATGGCTTCATCCTATACCTTCAACGATGATGCCGTTGAAGAATTCACAAATCAGTGGATGGAAATCGTGAGAGAAAATTACAATCATCCCTGTATTATTACCTGGACTCCTTTCAATGAATCCTGGGGCGTTTTAAATGTTAAGCAGGATAGAAAACAGCAGCATTTCACTGAGGGAATTTACCATATCACCAAGGCCTTTGATGACATGAGACCTGTAATCGTTAATGACGGCTGGGAGCATACAATCAGTGATATCATTACCCTTCATGATTATGAAGCCGAAGGAGAAGTTCTTTTTAACAGATACATGGATAAAAAGAATGAGATACTTGATAATAAGGTTTACCACTGCGGACACAGATCCGCATTCTCATATGGATATGAGTACAAGGGTCAGCCCGTGATCATCAGCGAATTCGGCGGAATCGCTTTCAATGAAGAAGGGGGCTGGGGCTACGGCGACAAGGTTAACGGAAAAGAAGATTTTATCAAGAGATTTGATAATATCACCACTGCCATTAAAAAGCTTCCCTATGTATGCGGCTATTGCTATACTCAGGTTTCCGATGTTCAGCAGGAGATCAACGGTCTCATGAAGGAAACGAGAGAATTCAAAATAGAGCCTGAAATAATCAAAGAAATAAACACACGGAAAGTTATAAGATAAAAGTATACTGCGGTAGAAAAAAGTTGCGGGGAGTCCTCGCAACTTTTTTCACGTTGTAGTAAAATGTAAGGGCGTGAATAATCCGAAAGAGGTGTAATAAATGAGTGTAACAGATAAATTTTTAAGATATGTAAAGATCGATACGCAGTCCGATGAAGAATCTACGACTTTTCCCAGTACCGAGAAGCAGAAGGATCTTTCCAGAATGCTTCAAAAAGAATTGATTGAAATGGGAGCTTCCAATGTTTCTTTTGATGAAAAATACGGCTATGTATATGCGGAGATTCCTGAAACCAGAAAAACAGATAAGGTAATAGGTTTCATCGCCCATATGGATACTTCCCCGGAAACCTCGGGAGCCAATGTTAATCCCAAATTCACAAAGAATTATGATGGCGGCGAAATTGCCCTGGATGATAAAAAAGAATATGTATTAAGTCCTGAAAAATATCCTGAGATTCTTGATTATGTCGGTAAGACATTAATCACAACCGACGGAACGACCCTTCTTGGTGCCGATGATAAAGCCGGCGTTTCCGAGATCATGGAAATGGCTGAAATCTTACTTAAAGACAAAACCATTCCCCATGGAAAGATCAAGATCGGATTTACTCCTGACGAAGAAGTGGGAGCGGGAGTTGATTATTTTGACGTAAAAGGATTTGGCGCCGATTACGCATATACGGTAGACGGTGGCGGAATAGGAGAGCTTGAATTTGAAAATTTCAATGCGGCTTCCCTTACTGTTAACGTATCCGGTGTTACAGTGCATCCCGGCGAAGCAAAGAATAAGATGAAGAATGCTTCACTTATTGCAATGGAATTCGAGCAGCTTCTTCCTAAATTCGAAAAGCCTGAATATACGGAGGGCTATGAAGGTTTCTTTTATCTTTCATCAATGGAAGGTGAAACCGAAAGCGCAACATTAAAATACATAATCAGAGATCATTCTTTTGATAAATACAATGAAAAAGTAGCTCTTGCACGGAGCATTGCGGATTTTCTCAATAACAAATACGGCGCCGGTACTGTTTCCGTAGAGATAAAAGAACAGTACAGAAACATGCGTGAGAAGATTGAAGACGGCAACATGTTTTTGGTGGATTATGCTGTGGAAGCCATGAAGGAACTGGGGATCACTCCCAAGGTTCAGCCCATAAGAGGCGGCACGGACGGAGCAAGACTTTCATATATGGGTCTTCCCTGTCCCAATATATGTACCGGCGGTCACAATTTCCATGGACGATTCGAATATATCTGCGTGGAATCCATGGAAGAGATCGTAAAGCTTTTACTTAAACTTGCCTGCAAATTCTGAATGTAATATTTCATTGTTTTTTATAGTTTATTATATCAGTAGTTCGCTTTGCGCTTTAATTGTGCCCATGGTTGTGGAGCCGAAGCTTTCGTTGTAAAATGAATCTATACAAAAAGAAAATGAGGACAAAATATGAAATATACTTTTAATGCCAATATTACATCAACGGACAAGGGCGGAGTTGTTAAGATCCCTTTTAATGTATGGGAAATCTGCAGAAAAGAGGGGGATGTTCCCGTTAAGGTTAAGATTAACGATACTGTTTTTGTATGTAATCTGACTCCCGAAGGAAACGGATATTATTCCATTCCGATCCAGCCTGAAACCTTTAAAAACTTTAATGAAAAAGAAGAATATACCGTAACTTTCAGAGTGACTCAGTCAAATGCCGAGGAAAGTCCCTATTCCACATCGAATCCCATAAGAAAGATAGATTCCATGAGCGTTGTGTTACAGCCTCATGACGGTCTTTGCGGACAGGCAACAGTTGCAATGCTTGCAGGCATCACCCTTGATGAAGCCATTAATATCATGCATGTGGGCGAGTGGCAGGCAACCATGAATAAGATCGTAAATGCGCTTAACTATTTTGGGATCGATCATTCCGAAGAGATCATCTATACAAATGGACGTACTGATATTACTCTTCCCAAGTGCTGTGTAATCATGGAGAAGATGGGACGTTTCAGTCATTATCTCGCTTATTATGACGGCGTCGGTTACGATCCCAACTACGGAGTGGTAAGAGATTACGATCTGTCCAAAATAAACGGTTACATGGAAGTGTATGTATAGATATGCTTAATACGACTCTTTGCTATATTGAAGACGTTTCGCAAAAGAAAATTCTTTTACTTTACAGAAATAAAAAAGAAAAGGATTTAAACGAAGGCAAATGGGTAGGAGTAGGCGGTAAATTCGAAGCCGGAGAAACGGCCGATGAATGCGTATTACGTGAAGTTTTTGAAGAAACCGGTCTGACTCTTACGGAGTATTACCTTGCCGGCGTAATAAGATTTGAATCCGACAAATACGAAGCGGAAGATATGTATCTCTACTATGCAACGGGTTTCACGGGAGAACTTATTAAAGAAACCTCCGAAGGTGAACTTCATTGGGTGGATAAGGAAAGAATCCTTGATTATCCCACATGGGAAGGGGACAGAAAATTCCTGATACCTTTATTTGAAGGAAAAAGAGATTTAAAGATGCTGGTTCGTTACGAAGGCGACGTCCTGGCAGAGTTTAAAGATTACAGCTTATAAGCGGGCAATTTAATTGCTTTCTTAGACATATTGATAACTCCTGAAAACCCCGAGGAAATTAATTGATCCTCGGGGTTTTCAATTTGATTTATATTAATTTAAAGGTTCTATATCCTGGAATACAATATTATCTATGGTTACATTTCCTCCGGCCTTAACGTAAATGCTGAATACTGCATTTTCATCATCTTCTGACTCGGTATTTTCGAAGGTGTATTTAACCTTTCCGGGGTTATCGACCTTGGGTACTGTAATTTCTTTTGAATTTATGATATTTCCGGAAGAATCCGTAATGACAATCTCAACAACGCTTTCATTGTCAGCCTTCATATCAAACATTACACCGTATTTATAATTGCCGCGGAGAAGAAGTCCTGTCTGATACAGCCTTCCGTCGGCATCGCCCGCATGGAGCTTTACACTTCTTACATAGTGATCCACACCATCCGCATCGGTTTCAAAAGAAGGAACCGATGCATCAAGATTCTCTGTATTCCAGAAAGCAAGTCTGCCGGCACCTTCATCAAAGGTTTCGTTATATAAATGATGTCCCGTATCTTTTTTTACTGCCGTATTATAGGCTGCTTTTACAATGCTTTCATCATAACCTTCTTCTAATTGGAATACTCTCACGAAATCCACATACATTGCAGCGGGGAAGGATTCGTCATTTATGGATGCTTTGGGATCAAAAGAACCGCCCACAGCAAGGTTTAAGATAATATAAAACGGAACATCAAAGGGAGCGGGAGCCGTATAATTAACTGTTCCCTTATCGCCTATGGCATACCAGTTTGAAAGAGTTGAGTAGCATTCGTCATCCACATACCATTTAAGATGCTTGGGAGTCCATTCCACTGCGTAGGTGTGGTAGTCGGAAATATCAGTGCCGTTTTCAAAAAAGTATTCTTTGTTGGAATATACGTTTTTGGGCCATACGCCGCCGTAGTGTGCAGTTCCGCCGATCTTAAAGGGAAGTCTTCCCATGGCCTCCATGATATCGATCTCTCCGGAAGCCGCCCAGGTTCCGTAAATATTCTGATCTACGGGAAGCATCCAGAATGCGGGCCACATGCCGGAGCCGCCTTCAATCTTTATCTTGGCTTCGATCCTTCCATATTTTACGGAATATAAGGGTTCATTATCATCCGTCATGGTGCGTAAGCGACCGGATGTAAACTGCTTGCCGTTTTTATCTTCTTTACGGGCTTCTATCACGAGGTTACCGTCTTTAACGGTGACATTATCATATTCGTAGGATTCAAGCTCGTTATTTCCCCAGTTTTCTATGCCGTAATCACTGCCGTTACCATGTTGCATGCACCATTTGGTGGTATCAAGGGAATCGCCGTCAAATTCATCGTTCCATACAAGAACATATCCTTCGTCGGAACGGTCGATTTTATCAACAAAAGAAGGTGTTGCTTCTTCTTTTACCGTTTCGGCGGGGACGCTTTCTTCTTTTTCACAGGAAGCGAGGGTAAATGCGCCGAGAAGGAGAAAAAGAAGAGTCAGGTTTCTTTTTATCATAAATTATCTCCTTAAATATTAAAAACTATATACAGTATATCATAAAATCATGATAGAATAGATGTTGTATATTGTAAAGGAGATAAGGGGTCATGATTTTAAAAGATTATCTTATTGCAAAAGCATTTTGTAAGGGCTGCGAAAAGGGTGACTACGAAAGAGACAAGACTCTCGTGGAACCCGATGATGTAGTGAAGTACAAGGATTTATCCTATGGAAAATACGGTATTTCCAATCTCCTTGATATTTACAGGCCCGAAGGCGTATCGGGAAAGCTCCCTTTGATAATAAATGTTCATGGCGGAGGTTTTGTCTACGGTGACAAGGAATTATACAGATTCTACAGCCAGTCACTTTCACAGCTTGGCTTTGCGGTGTGCTGCTTAAATTACAGACTTGCGCCAAAATACAGATTCCCCACTCCCATAATCGATGTAAACGAAGCTGTTAAGTGGCTTACGGAACATGCTGATAAATACGATATCGACATGAACAATGTAATAATGGTCGGTGATTCCGCCGGTGCTCAGATAGTAAGCCAGTATGCGACCTGCTATTCCAATAAGACCTATGCGGACATAATGGAAATAAAGATCCCTCAGTTTAAATTAAAAGGCGTTGGCTTAAACTGCGGCCTTTATAATATAAGTCCCGACTTAGGTGTAAAGCTTTCCGAGCTCGAGAGAGTATATTTAACTAAGAATCCTCAGAAATACGGGGAGAAGATAAATGTTATCAATTATATAGATGAAAATTATCCGCCCACATATCTGATCAGTGCTCCCGGTGATTTTCTTATCGGATGCATAGGCCCCATGGAAGAACTGTTGAAAAGTAAAAACGTTCCCGTAAAAGCAAAGATTTACGGAGATGAACATACATATCATGTGTTCCATTGCGATATTAAGACGGAACTTGCAAAATGCGCCAACAAAGAAGAGCTCGAATACTTAAAGGGCTTTTTGGATTAAAAACATGAAAGATATTATTAACTGCTCCAAAGCTGAAAAGCTTATTCCCAAATACATAAAGGGCGAGACTACGGATGCTGAAACCATCCGCCTTCTTGATCATATCGATTCCTGTGATTCCTGCAGGGAAGAATTGACCATTCAGTATTTTATTTCAGAAGGTCTTGATAATGTTGAAGAATTAAATGATTACAACCTCTTAAAGGGATTTGACAGTAAGATTAAGACATCAAGAACCGATATTAAGATCCGCAAAAATGCGAGAGATGGTTTTATTGCATGTATCGTGGGTATTGTAGTGGTATTGTGCATGGGAGCGTTAACGGTGGTATTATGAAGAAATTATTGATTGTAGACGGAAATTCCATACTTAACAGAGGTTACTACGGACTTCCCAAGATGCAGAACAAGGATGGCTGTTTTACCAACGGCGTTCTTGGTTTTATGAACATTCTTTTCAGAGTTATAAGTGAGAACGATCCTGAGTTTTTGATAGTAACTTTCGACCTTCCGAAGCCTACCTTCAGACATTTAATGTATTCTGAATATAAAGGCACAAGAAAAGAAGCGGAGCCCGAGTTTGTAATGCAGATTCCCGTGATCCATGAGCTGTTAAGATCCATGGGCGTTACGGTTCTTGAAAAAGAAGGCTATGAAGCCGACGATATCATGGGTACTCTTGCAAAGCGCTTTGCAAAAGAAGGCATGGATGTAACAATTCTTTCGGGAGACAGGGATTTATTACAGATTGCCGATGATAATATCACCATTGCAATTCCCAAAACCAAAGATAAAGTAAATACGATATATAGATATAAACCCGAAGATGTGTTGCGGGAATTCCTTGTAACACCTGCGGAATTTATTGATTTAAAAGCTCTTATGGGAGATTCCTCCGATAATATTCCCGGAGTTCCCGGAGTCGGCGAAAAAACGGCTCAAAAACTGATGGTTGAGTATAAAAGCCTCGAAGGGATTTACGAAAACCTTGATTCAATAACTCAAAAATCACTTCATGAAAAACTCGAATCCAATAAGGACAAGGCATTTTTATCAAGAACTCTTGCTACAATCGAAATAAATGCTCCGATAGAAGTTAATATAGAAGACTGCCGTATGGATAATCTTCTTAATGAAGAATCCTTGGAAGTCCTTCGCAAGTATGAATTAAAATCCGTGATCGGTAAGCTTGAAGCCATGTCGGGGGCGAAGTTTGAAGATAAAGCTTTAGAAGATATCAAATACGAAAAGATTGATGACTTTAATAAAGCTACGGAGCTTTTGAATAAAGCCCTTAAATTAAAGGCCTTCGGTATTTTCGAAGACGGGGACAAGGGACTCGCTCTTTCTTTTTCAAAAGAAGAAAACTATTACATAGAATACTACGGATTTTTAAATAAGGAATACGTAAAAGGCATTTTAGTATCTCTCTCCGAAGCTTATAAAACAGAAGTCATCTCTCTTGATATCAAGAATTCCTATGATATTCTTCCCGTATACAGGGAAGGCTTCCACGATGTAATGGTGCTTTCATATTTGATTGATCCTTTAAAGGGAGAATATGATGCTATATATGTGGGAGAAAGATATCTAGGCAGTTTTTGCGACACAAGCGTCATAAACGATAATGCGGAGGCGTATCCTGTTCTTGCCGCAAGAAATGCTCTTTTATCTAAAGACATACTTATAAATAAAGTTACCGAACTTGGAATGGCAAAGCTTTACTTTGAGATCGAGATGCCTTTAACCTATACTCTTTTCAGCATGGAAAAAGAAGGTGTTCTTGTAGACCGGGAAGCCTTGAAAGATTATTCCTCAAAGCTTTCAAAAGATATTGAAGTACTGGAAAAAGATATTTACGAAGAAACCGGCTGTGAATTTAATATAAATTCTCCGAAGCAGTTAGGAGAGATCCTTTTTGAAAAAATGGGACTTCCGGGCGGTAAGAAAACCAAATCCGGTTATTCCACCGCGGCAGATGTATTGGAAAAGCTTGCAGTTGATAATAAGGCGGTAGCCGATATCCTGGAATACAGGGCTTTGACCAAGCTTAAATCCACCTATGCCGAAGGTCTTCAGAATTTTATTGAATCTGACGGAAGGATTCATACTCACTTTAATCAGACCATTACCGCCACGGGACGCATTAGTTCAACGGATCCCAATCTTCAGAACATTCCAATCAGGACGGAACGTGGCCGTGAACTCAGAAAAGTATTTTTACCAAAGGAAGGCTATGTATTTATCGATGCCGATTATTCCCAGATCGAGCTCAGACTCATGGCTCACATGTCAGGGGATGATAATCTTATAGAAGCTTATAATTCCAACAAGGATATTCACAGGGCCACTGCTTCCAAGGTGTTTAAAAAGCCCCTTGAGGAAGTTACGGATTTAGACAGAAGAAACGCCAAGGCCGTAAATTTCGGGATCATCTACGGGATCAGCGGTTACGGCTTAAGTCAGGGCTTAAGTATTTCAAGAAAAGAAGCTGAAAAGTATATTGATGATTATTTTGAAACATATCCTGCTGTTAAAGCATATGTAGACAGTCTCATCTCATATGCAAAGGATAACGGAAAAAGCATAACCCTGTTTAACAGAGTCAGACCTATTCCGGAAATAAATGATTCTAATTTTATGCGTCGTAAATTTGGAGAAAGAGTAGCCATGAATGCTCCGATCCAGGGTACCGCCGCAGATATAATGAAGATTGCAATGATCAATATCGAAAAGCGTCTTCGTGAAGAAAAGTTACAGTCAAAGCTCATTATACAGGTTCATGACGAAGTGCTGGTGGAGACTCTTGAATCGGAAGTTTCCAGGGTTTCTGATATTATTAAAGATGAAATGACCAATGCATATAAATTGAGAGTACCTCTTGAAGTGGATATGCATACGGGTACAAACTGGTACGAGGCGAAATAATGAAAACTATCGGTATAACCGGAGGCGTCGGTTCGGGAAAATCCGCAATACTCGATTTTCTGAAAGAGAACTGTAACTGCGAAATCATAATAGCAGACATCCTTGCCAAGGATTTATGTAAAAGAGGCGAAGTTTGTTTTGAACCTTTAGTAAATCTTTTATCGGAAAAGGTTCTTAACGAAGACGGCGAGATTGACAGAAGCTTAATGGCTGAAATGATTTTTAAGGATGATGATTTAAGGCTTAAAGTGAATGCCATAATCCATCCCGCCGTAAAAGAATATATAATAAACAGGATCGATTCCTTGAAGTTAAGCGGCACCAAAGACTTTCTTTTTCTTGAAGCGGCGCTTTTACTGGATGACGGATATCAAGACATCCTGGATGAAATATGGTATATATATGCTGATAGAAATGTGAGAATAGAAAGGCTTAAAGAAAGCAGGGGCTATTCTCTTGAGAAGATATTGGATATTATGGATTCTCAGCTTTCTGAGGAAGATTTCAGAAATAATACTGATTTTACAATTGATAATTCCGGAGATTTGTGTGAATCGTTAAACCGGATAAAGGAGAGGTTATCTGAGTATGGGTGCTGAAGCAAAGAACAATCTGATTTTTGGACTTGATATCGGTACGAGGAGTATTGTGGGTACAGTCGGATACATGGAAGACGACCGTTTTATAGTGGTATGCCAGAGGGTCATGGAGCATGAAACCAGAGCCATGCTTGATGGTCAGATCCATGATATAGGTCGTGTTGCCGAAACTATAAAGAAGGTTAAGGCTCAGTGCGAAGAGGTGATCTCAAAGCCTTTAAAGCAGGTATGTATTGCAGCCGCGGGTCGTGTATTAAAGACTCTTGAAACCCATGTGGACATGATCTTCGAAGAAGAGAGAGAGACCAAGGCTGAGGATATCCAGAATCTTTGCTCCCTGGGAGTTGAGAAAGCATATAAGGAATTTACATCAAATGAAAATACCGACATTAAATTCTACTGTGTCGGATATTCCGTTGTGCATTATTATTTAAACAATTACACCATCGGCAATCTTCTCGGTCATAAGGCGAAAAGAATATCGGCCGATATGATAGCAACATTCTTACCGGATGATGTTGTGGATGGTCTTTACAGAGCCGTTGAAATGGCAGGACTCACGGTTTCGAATCTTACATTGGAACCTATTGCGGCAATTAGCGTTGCCATTCCTGAAAAATTCAGAATGTTAAATATCTGCCTCGTGGACGTAGGTGCAGGTACCAGCGATATTTCAATCACAAGAGACGGAAGCATTGTGGCTTACGGCATGATACCCATGGCAGGGGATATGCTTACGGATAAGATTTCCAAAGCGCTTCTTACTGAATTTAATGTAGCTGAAAAAGTTAAAAGAGAATCTTTGGATAAAGAAACCATCGAATACGAAGATATTATGGGTCTTCCTCAGACCATCACATCGGAAGAAGTATTAAATATCATTGATCCGGAACTTGAAGAAATGACTGACAAGGTTGCGGAGGAGATCATAAGACTCAACGGTGACAAGCCTGTAAGCGCGGTATTTGTAGTAGGCGGTGGCGGTATAGTTAAGGGCTACACCGACAAGCTTTCAAAGAAGCTTGGCATTATAAGCCAGAGAGTTGCCCTGAGAGGTTCAGATGTGCTTGGAAAGATCGATTTCCTTGAAGAAGATATGTCAAAAACTTCTCTCATGGTTACGCCCATCGGTATCTGTTTAAATTATTTTGAACACAATAATAATCTCATCTATGTAAGCTTCAACGGAAAGAGAGTGAAGCTGTATGATAACGGCCATGTTACGGTAGTGGATGTTGCCATGCAGTCGGATTTCCCCAATGACGGTCTTTTCCCCAAGAGAGGCAAAGCTCTTACCTACAGCGTAAACGGAAAGTCCAAGATATTAAAAGGCGAGATCGGCGAGTCCGCCATAATTACTGTTAATGATGCTCCTGCAGATCTTAATACAAAGGTTTCACAAAATGACAAGATTGTCATAAAAGAATCCACCGCGGGAGTTCGTGCAAGAGTTACCATTGCGGATTTAAAGGAATACAAGAATAAATTCAGCATCGAAGTATACGGAAAGAAGATCACTCTTGAGCGTCCCGTTCTTTGTAACGGAAAGCCCGTAAGTCCGGATTATGAAATACTTGATGACGACAAGATTGAAATATGCGATTATTGTAACGGTGAACAATTATTTAAGATGCTTGATATTCCCGATAATAATGCGCTCTTTGTAAACGGAAAGATGGCAGGCCCCGATACTAAGATTTATGAAAACTTTTCTGTGGAGATCAAGGACTATACTACTAAAGCTGATGACATCGAGGAAGATAAGGCTGTAAAGGCTCCTGAAAAAGAAGAAGTTAAGTTAAATCCCGGTAAGTCCGGAAATAAGATTTTTGTTACGGTTAACAAAAAGCCCGTGGAATTATCCGGTAAAAATGAATATGTATTTGTAGACATATTCGATTTCATAGATTTTGATCTGCAGAATCCTAAAGGAAAGAGCGTTGTTACTATCCATAACGGAAAGGATGCCCAATATATGGATCCGCTAAAAGACGGAGACATTCTTGAAATATATTGGAAGGATTGATAAGTAAATGGTTTTTGCAAGTATTTCCAGCGGTAGCAGCGGAAATTCAATATACGTAGGTTCAGACACGACTCATATTCTTGTTGACGCAGGAATAAGCGGCAAAAGAATAGAAGAAGGTCTTCGGAAGATGGATATAAAAGCTTCGGAACTTGATGCCATTTTTGTTACACATGAACATATCGACCACACTCAGGGTCTTGGTATAATGGCAAGAAGATACGGTATTCCAATCTATGCGACTAAAGGAACCATAGAAGGCATTAAAAATACCCAGTCTCTCGGGCGGATTGACGATGATCTGTTTATTCCGGTCAGGGCTGATGAAAAGGTATGCTTAAAGGATCTTGTCATAAATCCCATGCGCACTTCCCATGACGCCAACGAACCCTGCGCATACAGGATCAAGTGCGAAGATAAGCAGATAGGGATCATTACGGACCTCGGTACTTATGATGAATATACCATTGAGTCTCTTAGGGGCATGAACCTTCTTTTTGCAGAGGCAAATCATGATGTGCGTATGCTGGAAGCAGGGCCTTATCCCTATGTATTAAAAAGAAGGATCCTATCTGACCGGGGACATTTAAGCAATGAAAACTCCGGAAGGATGATCTCAAGATTATTGCATGATGATTTAAGTCATATTATTCTTGGACATTTAAGTAAAGAAAACAACCTGCCGGAGCTTGCTTTCGAAACGGTAAGGCTTGAGATCGAAGCCTCCGACAATTGTTATCACGGAAATGATTTTAGGCTTTCGGTTGCAAAAAGAAGCGAACCCATGGAAGCCATTACCATATAAATAAGGAGCGGTTATGAATAAAACAATTATCACAGTTGTGGGAAAAGATACAGTCGGTATCATTGCAAAAGTCTGCACATATCTTGCGGATAACAATATTAATATCCTGGATATTTCCCAGACCATCGTGCAGGATTATTTCAACATGATGATGATCGTGGATATGAACAATTCCCAAAAGAAATTCGGAACCATCGCCGACGAACTTGAAGAAGTGGGCAAGGGTATCGGAGTAATGATTAAGTGTCAGCAGGAAGATATATTTAATTCCATGCACAGAATTTAGTGAGGTTAACTTCATGATTAATATGTTTGAAGTCAACGAAACCAATGACATGATCGAGAAAGAGAACCTGGATGTAAGAACCATTACTCTCGGTATCAGCCTTCTTGACTGTATTGACAGTGACGTTGATAAAGTATGCGAAAATATTTACCGTAAGATTAAGGAAAAAGCCGCAAATCTCGTGGAAGCGGGAGAGATGATCTCAAGGGAATTCGGTATTCCCATTGTAAATAAGCGTATTTCCGTTACTCCCATTGCTTTGGTGGGCGGAGCTTCCTGCAAGACAAGCGATGATTTTGTTAAGATTGCAAAGACTCTCGATAAGGTAGCAAAAGAAGTGGGAGTTAACTTCCTCGGAGGATATTCGGCTCTTGTTTCAAAAGACATGACCCATGCCGATGAGCTTCTTATACGTTCAATTCCCAAAGCTCTTTCCGAAACTGAAAGAATATGTTCTTCCGTAAATTTAGGCTCTACTAAAACCGGTATAAACATGGATGCCGTGAGACTTATCGGTGAAATAGTAAAAGAAACCGCAGAACTTACCAAGGAAGATGATTCCCTTGGCTGTGCAAAGCTTGTGGTATTCTGTAATGCTCCCGATGACAATCCCTTCATGGCAGGTGCATTCCATGGTGTTACCGAAGGTGATTGCGTGATCAACGTAGGCGTATCCGGCCCCGGCGTAGTTAAAAATGCTTTGGAAAAGGTTAGAGGAGAGAGCTTTGAAGTTCTCTGTGAGACCATTAAGAAAACTGCCTTTAAGGTTACCCGCGTAGGACAGCTTGTTGCAAAAGAAGCATCGAGAGTATTAAATGTACCCTTCGGTATTGTGGACTTATCTCTGGCACCTACTCCTGCCATTGGTGATTCCGTAGCTGATATTTTATGTGAGATCGGTCTTGAATATGCCGGTGCACCCGGTACCACGGCAGCCCTTGCATTACTTAACGATCAGGTTAAGAAGGGTGGCGTAATGGCATCCTCCTGTGTAGGCGGACTTAGCGGTGCTTTTATTCCCGTCAGTGAAGATCAGGGCATGATCAATGCAGTTAATGCAGGAGCCCTTACAATAGAAAAGCTCGAAGCCATGACCTGTGTATGTTCCGTAGGTCTTGATATGATAGCTATTCCCGGCGACACAAAAGCCACCACAATTTCAGGCATCATTGCCGACGAAATGGCGATCGGCATGGTAAATCAGAAGACAACAGCCGTAAGAATCATTCCTGTAATCGGAAAAGGAGTGGGAGAGACAGTGGAATTCGGAGGATTACTTGGATATGCACCAATAATGCCCGTGAACAATTTCTCCTGCGATGCTTTCGTAAACAGAAAAGGCCGCATTCCCGCCCCTGTACACTCGTTTAAAAACTAAGCAACAATTTGAGCTCTGCTCAACTTGTTGCGCCCGATAATAAAAGCAACCGACAGGTTGCTTTTATTATAAAGCAACAATTTTAGCTTGTTGCGCTCGATAATTAAAGCAACCGACAGGTTGCTTTAATTATAAAGCATAGAGTAATAATAAGCCTTTATCCCCCTGTTTCGGCAGGGGGATTTTTGTTTGCTTTTCAAAATGTCGCCGTTTTCTGAAAAAACGTTTTTAACGGCCTTTTGTCATATTGCACAAAAATAACGTGCCCGATTTGTGAAATAGACAGAAAGTCGTCCAAATGCGTTGACGTAAAAACGTTTCTATGACATTATTTAATCGTTAAAACGTTTTTATAAAAATTTGTGTTACACAAACTTACTCTTGCTTTTGAAGGGAGAACTTATGAAGAGTAATGGATTTATAAATAATCTAGCCACAAAAATGGATAAGGATGCAGGATCCAGAAAAACCGGTCTGGTTGTTTCTCTAATTGCAAGCGTTATCCTTTTTATCTTAAATCTTCCTTTCGCTTCATGGCTGGTACTTGCAGATCCTCAGTCAATGGTTAACAGCCAACAGCTTAAGGATGAAGTAATAGCAACACTTCATATGCATTACAGTATTTTGAATATTATGGATTTTGTTCAGAGATCAAAGATCGGTATCATAGGACTTTTCTCAGCATGCCTCTTTGCTCTGTGCGTAGCAGCTGATATATTTTTTATCATTTCAGCGGTAAAGATCATAAGAAACAGGATTACCGATAAAGGCCTGCTTGGTCTTATCGGAACTGCCAAGGTCGGATTTATCCTTGAACTTCTTCTTACAATAGGAACCATGATCCTTCCTGTATTTGCAAAGCACAATGTACATTATGACCTGTTCAGACCCGGTTACGCTCCCGTGGTTGCAGGAATAATAGCAGTAATCACATATTTCTTATTAAAGGTTTTTGAAGCAAAAGAAAGAGAAAAGTACAGAGAGCACGGTATTTTGAAAGAATTCAAAAAGAATTGGGTCCTTTTCCTGATGCTTGTACCTGCTTTTGTGTACCTGATCATCAATAACTACCTTCCCATGGTTGGTGTATACTTCGCATTTACCAATTTCAATTTCAGAGACGGACTTTATGCTTCACCTTATGTAGGTTTTAAGAATTTCGAATTCTTTTTAAAAGCAGATCTTTGGCACCTGACCAAGAACACACTTCTTTACAACATTGTGTTCATCGGACTTGGAAACATTTTACAGATCTTCTTTGCAATACTAATAAGTCAGGTAACCGTTAAGTGGTTTAAGAAATCATCTCAGACACTTATGTTCATGCCCTACTTCGTATCATACGTTATCCTGAAGGTTTTGGTTTACAACCTTTTCGAGTATAACAGCGGTTTGATCAACGGTCTTCTGACAGGAACAGGCGGTGGAAAGATTGACTTTTATAACACGCCATCTTACTGGCCGTACATTATTACCTTCTTCTATATGTGGAAGGGCATAGGATACGGAATGGTTGTATACCTTGCTACCATAACCGGTATCGATACAGAACTTTATGAAGCAGCCAAGGTTGATGGTGCCAACGTGTTCCAGCAGATCCGTTACATAACCCTTCCTCACATAAAGCCCACATTCATTATTCTTTTGCTTTATGCTTTAGGTTCCATCATGAAGGGGCAGTTCGAATTGTTCTACCAGATGGTAGGTAACAACGGCGTACTCTTCGGTGTAACCGATATCCTTGACACTTACGTATACAGAATTACCACAACTCAGCCTCTTTCCATCGGAACAGGTACTGCGGCAGGTTTATACCAGTCACTGTTCGGCTTGGCAATCGTTGTTATTACCAATGAAGTTGTTAAGAGAAAGAATCCTGATTTTGCATTGTTCTAAGGGAGGAGAGAGTAATGGATAACACTAAAAAGAAAGTAAAAATCGGCGCTGCCGGTCATGCAATGAATGCCATTGCATTCATATTGCTTACCTTAGGCTCCGTGATATGCGTACTTCCCTTTATTATTATCGTTTCCGGTTCTTTTACCGATAATACTACGATTTTAAGAGAAGGCTACAGCTTATTACCCCGAAATATAACCTTAAGCGCTTATCGTACGATTTTTAAAGCGCCCCAGGATATTTTCCAGGCATACAAGATGACATTCATCTACACGATTTTGGGAACAGGCATCGGATTAATGGTTATTACCATGACATCCTATGTAATTTCAAGAAACGAATTTAAATACAGAAACCAGGTTTCATTCCTTATTTATTTCACCAGTATCTTCGGAGGCGGTATGCTTCCCTGGTATCTGATGTATGCCAATGTACTTGGCATGAAGGGAAAAATGTTCCCTATCTGGTTCCCTGCATTAATGAGTCCTTTCCTTGTAATCTTAATGAGAACCTTCATTAAAGGTTCCGTGCCGGATGCTATTACCGAATCCGCAAAGATTGACGGAGCGGGACATGTGACGATCTTTTCAAGGATCGTACTTCCGGTACTTGGCCCCGGACTTGCAACAGTCGGTCTTTTCCTGGCTCTCGGTTACTGGAATGACTGGTACAGAGCATCCATGTTTTCGGTTAACAGTAAAACCTGGACTTTGCAGTTTTATCTTTATGACTTGCTTAATGCATCAACTGCCATTAAGCAGATGTCGCAGAATTCAAGTATTTCCACGAAGGACCTGCCTACGGAATCCGTTAAGATGGCCATGGCGGTTGTTGCAACAGGACCCGTGCTTTTATTCTATCCCTTCGTCCAGAAATACTTTGTAAGCGGTATCACCGTAGGTGCCGTAAAAGGTTAACTTGGTATTGGGGCATAGTGCCTTAATATAGATAAATTCATATCATTAAGGAGGACAGTTATGAAAAGAAAAATTTTAAGTATCTTACTTGCAACATGCTTAACTGCAGGCCTTGTAGGATGCGGTGGCGGAAATTCCGTATCAGTTTCCGTTACTGAAGAAGTTTCTGCTTCCACAGAAACTCCCGCTTCCACAGAAGAAGCAAAAGAGCTTGATTTATCCGAACGTGTAGACTTAGTATTCTACGTAATGGGTGAAGCTCCCCAGGACGAAGAACTTGTAGAAGATGAAATCAATAAGATCTTACTTGACAAGTTCAATGCAACTGTAGATATGCAGTTCTCTACATGGACAGAGTTCCAGCAGAAGTACACTCAGGAAATCACTTCCCAGGGTGCAGACCTTATTTACATCGCTAACTGGTTATCTTTCGGTCAGCTTGCACAGAGCGGTGCATTCGTAGCACTTGATGATCTTCTTAACACTGTTGGTACAGAAGTAAGAGATCTCGTTGGTGAAAACGCACTTAACATGTGTTCCGTAAACGGTTCTGTTTATGCAGTTCCCAACACATGGGCTGAATATACTTCAAACGGTATCAAGTATCGTGAAGATTTAAGAGCTAAATATGATCTTCCTGTTCCCAATTCACTTGAAAACATGGAAGCATACTTCGATGGTATCATGGCTAACGATCCTTCTCAGGGAATCCTTACAGTAACCACAGAAGAATCTACCGGCTTACAGACAGCATTCGATGCAGCTTGGGTTCTTAATATTAAGTATCCTTGGGTAGCAACCAACGGACTTCCTTATGGTCTTGCTGCTAACTATGATACTCCTTCAGATGTTTATGATTACTGGTTCTCAGATGACTTCGTAGAAGATATGAAGATGTTAAAGAGATGGGCTGACAAGGGTTACTGGTCAAGATCCGCATTATCTGATACCAACAAGTCTGACGCTTATAAGACAGGTCTTTGCGTAGCAGAAGTTGCAGGTCAGAACCCCAACAAGCAGATTACCGCTATCCAGGAACTTGAAGAAGGCGGAGAAGGCTGGGAATCCGAATATATTGCATATGGTGAAGTTACAAAGGCTATCTATCCCGGACATGCTACACAGAACGGTACAGCAATCGTTAACGGCTGCAAGAACCCTGAAAGAGCTATGCTTGTATTACAGGCATTCCTTTGCGACGAAGAACTTAACCACCTTATCTCTTATGGTATCAAGGGTACTCACTACGATGTAGTAGATGGTATCTACGAAAACTTAAGCGATACATTCCCTTACGAAGGTTTCAACACATGGAACTTACGTAACGGCGACACAAAGCTTCCTCAGAAGACTGACGTTAAGTTACAGGAATACTTCGACAAGTATGATGCAATCGCTAAGACAACAAAGTTCCCTAACGTTAACATCTATGATGGTTTCGCAGAAAACTACGAAGATTACACAGCTGAAAGACAGGCAGTATCTAACGTTATGAGAACATACCTTGCTCCTCTTCAGGCAGGTCTTGTTGATGATGTTGATGCAGCAGTAGAAGAATTCCGTACAAAGGTTAAAGATGCCGGACTCGACACATGTCGTGAAGGTTTCGAAAAGCAGTGGGCAGCTTACTGCGACGCTTACGGATATAAGTAAGATGTATCAATGAGGGTATTGAATCTATTCAATCTCTTGATAATAATCTAATCTATGCTATAATCTTTCCGTGCAGGGAGGACATATATCCTCCCTGTGTGGAAAATTATGCAAAGGAAACTGTTAGAAATGAGGAGCACAATGTCCGGTAACAAAGTAACAATTAAAGATGTAGCGCGGGAAGCGGGAGTTTCTATCTCAACGGTATCCAATGCTTTAAATAACGTTGATGTTCTTCTTCCTGAGACCAAGAATCATATATTGGAAGTTGCACACCGCCTTCATTATGTTCCCAATCTTAACGGAAGAAATCTAAAGGCCAAGGCAACAAATGCCATAGGCTTATTTGTCACATCCATTACTGGTGATTATTACAGCGCTCTTGCAGATTCCATCTATCAAAGCTGCAGGAACAGAGGTTACGACTTACATATTTTTATCAGCGATAATTCAGAAGCAATTATGGCCCAGATTCTCGGCAGGAGAATAGACGGGGCTGTAATATTGGATGAGCATGTGGGAGAATCCGAAATTGCCATCCTTGAAGACAGCGGCATGCCCATAGTATTTGTGGACAGAGAAGTAGAGTCAGATAATCTGGCAAGCGTTGTCTTTGATTCGTATCATGAAGGTGAACTTGTAGGGAATTTTCTTTTGGAAAAGGGAAATAAGACCTTCATGCTTATTAGAGGAGAAAGAAATAACTTCGACAGTATCGAACGTGCAAGAGGATTTTTAAATGTCCTTAATAATGCGGGCGTTACTGTGGATGATAAATATATCTTCGATGGTCTGTTTAACAGAGAGGTTACATATAAGGGAATGCTGGAGTTTTTGGATAAGAAGCTTCCTCTTCCCGATGCGATCTTTGCTGAAAACGATGCATCCGCCATCGGAGCAATGGAAGCATTGCTTGACAGGGGATTTAAAATTCCTGAAGATGTTTCCGTAATCGGATGCGATGACATTGAAATATCCAAGCTTTTTAGACCTTCGCTTTCTACCGTAAGAACATCTTACGAGAAGCAGGGTGCACTTGCCATAGATCAGCTTATTTCCATGTTGAAAGAAGGGGCAAAGGGAACGAAGATCATTCTTCGTGGTTCCGTTGTGTCCCGCGAATCCACTATAGAGAGGAAATAAACCATAATGAAGTGTTATGTAAGCGATAAAGAAAGAAAGCTTTCTTTATCACATGTTGATATGCAGTCCGGTTCTGCCGGCGAGATGAATCAGTTAAAGATTTATCCCGGAAAGACCTATCAGACAATAATCGGTATGGGTGGCGCACTGACAGAGGCTTCTGCCTATACCTATTCTTTAATGAGTGATGCAAAGAAGAAGGAACTGATCGATCTTTATTTTGGAGAAAATTCCAATAAGTATAATCTTTGCAGACTCCATATTCAGAGCTGTGACTTTGCTCTTGATAATTATGCTTATGTAGAAGATAAGGATGATAAGGATCTTACAACTTTCAGTCTTGAAAGAGATAAGAAATATATTATTCCTTTTGTTAAGGATGCTTTGGGCAAGAACCCTCAGATTTCATTCCTCGCATCTCCCTGGAGCCCCCCCGCATTCATGAAATCCAATAATGACATGAATCACGGCGGAAAGCTTTTGGCTGAATACAATAAGATGTGGGCAGATATCGTAGTTAAATTCGTAAAAGAATACGAAGCGCTCGGTATTAAAGTTGAAAGACTTACCGTTCAGAATGAGCCCGCAGCTGTTCAGACCTGGGACTCCTGTATTTATTCAGGAGAAGAAGAAGGCGAATTTGCCGTTAAATTCTTACGTCCCGCATTAGATAAAGCCGGATACAAGAATGTTAAGATCAATATCTGGGATCATAATAAGGAACTTATTGTAGACAGAGCTGATGCAAGCTTTTCGGTAGCAGGAGCCGATGAAGCGATTTCCGGTATTGCATTCCACTGGTATTCAGGAGATCATTTTGAAGGCCTTCAGAGAGTAAGAGAGGATTATCCCGATAAAGAACTCATCTTCACTGAAGGATGTGTTGAATATTCCATATTTAAGTCCGATAACCGGGTTCAGTTTGCGGAAAAATATGCACATGATATACTTGGCGATTTCCTTGCGGGCGGTAATGCCTTTATTGACTGGAATGTGATCCTTGATAAGAAGGGTGGCCCCAACCATGTAGGTAATTTCTGCGATGCTCCCGTTATGTGCGATCAAGATAATGATGAGATAGATGTAAAGCTTTCATATTATTACATCGGTCACTTCTCAAGATTTATTAAACCCGGTGCAAAGAGAGTGCTTGTATCCAAGTTCACATCGGATATCGAAGCTGTCGGATTTGTAAATCCTGATGGCGAAAAGATTATGGTTGTACTTAACAGATCCGAAAAGGATGTGGCATTTACCGTATATGACGGTGAAAAGAATGCCGATGTTAAGAGCGATTCACATTCAATCATGACTCTTTGTTGGTAATTAGACTCTGATTAGTTTTATTTTTATAAAAGCATCTGAGACTTCATCATGTGTCTCGGATGCTTTTCTTTTGGTTTTTTAGTATGAAAAAAGCGCCCAAAACGGGCGCTTTACTAATCTATTATGTACTTATTTGAAAGCCTAAAGGTTTTATATAAAGGGATTATCAAAAATCCGCAGATAAAATTGCTGATTCCGTGGACCATGTCCCATGGAAGACCTGCAGCTATCCATGCGATCATTCCCCTGAAATCCAAATGGAACATCAGAGCCTGATACGGTGAATACATGGTGCCGTACAGAAAGCCATGAAGAGCACATACAACGGAATAAACGAAAGGTGCCAGGACTTTATTCATGTTCTTTGGAAGAAGCATCGTGACGCCCCACAGAACAAGCCATAAATACAAATACGGCCACCACCACATGGCAAAGCCGTTTGTAAGTCCCGTAAGTAAAATAAATACATAAATAGGGTAGAGAGCTTTAAATCCGTAACACAGGGTTAAAGCCATGACGAATACTCCGATGAGATGCACATTTGGCATGAATTCCATGATTATTTTCGAAGAATACATGACCGCACCCAGAAGAGCGAATATCGTCATTTCCTTTAAGGAAAGTTTCATTATTTTTCTACCTTGAATTCGTATGTTGCACCTGCTTCAACATTAGTATCGGATACACCTGTCATGGCATATTCACCATTAATGTAGAATGCCCAGTAAGTCTGGTCAACATCATAGTCAGCAGTGATGCCGTTTACGGTTTTAACGTAAAGACCGTATTCGCTTTCTTCACCTGCAATGAGGTTAACTTTTAAAAGAGCATCTCCAACGGTTGTTTCATCGGTATTGACCGTGAACTCGGTTTTGTTACCTTCTGCATCAACAACATTGAAAATAAATTGGGTGTTACCCACACCGATTTCTCCGCCTTCTACGGAAACCATAACATTTTCGTTAACGGCAGGAACTTCATTCTTTGCGCATCCGGCAAGAGTAAGTGTAGTAGCCGCAATCAACACACTTGCAAGAAGCAAAGAAATCTTATTTAAGATTTTTTTCTTCATTTTTTGTCTCCTTATAATAAGTGTTTTTATATTGTCTTTCTTTATCAAGGCCCTCGCACAAAAGAAAGCACTTGATGTCGGGTATTTCGACTTAATGCGGTCATTCGCCTTCTCGGTTTCCCAATGGCTTTTTCTTTCCCTGCGGCAGGAAATAGAATGACTGTATGCATAACACGGCGGCGTGCCCGTACAGGATTTTCACCTGTTTCCCCGTTCATCAAGTGATAGGCTACCATGATTCCATGAAAGAATCAAGGATTACACTATTATAAGAGGTTTTTTGAATTCATGGATGCTTGTTCCCTTAATTTTGCCATAAAGAGAAGAAGCAAAGATGTCATAATCAATAATTAATTTGGTTTCTTTATTTAATGAATCATAAACTGCCGGAATCTTTGTCAAAAGCTTTAATTCGGAAGAATCGGATATCTTCTTTAAAAGCCCTTCCGAATCCTTTTTAAAGCCAAGAACACGGATATATTGAAGATGGGAAAGTAAATCTTTTAAAGCTTCATTATCTCCCTTTATTCCAAGCATAATATGTAAAAGGGCGCGGTTTATTCTTGCCCTTGTAACTTCCTTGGTCTTTAACTTTTCCGCAAGCTCGGTAAAAGAAGATGCATCATGGAGATTATTCTTTATCTTATCCGAAAGTTCTCTTGATACCTGATTATATTCCTCGTAATTATCTTTATTAACTAAAAGAGAGTACATAAGCGTATCGGAAAAGTCATCGGGAAAAATCGGAATTTCCCGGTTGATGATATCCAATGAGTTTTCCGGTATGAAGTCAGAAATTGCTTCAGTCTTTTCTTTATGATCATGTGCAGAACTTAAAAGAGCTTCCCTTATTGCGGTTGCGGAAGGAAGGGTATTTTTATTTAAGCCTTTTTCGGTATATGAAGAGCCTTTTCTTTTTATCACGACGGGAGTTATCTTTGAATTCAGCGTATCTAATGCCATTAAATAGTTGATGGCAAGGATATTATTGGGTTTATCAAGAATATCATTATATTCGGGAAAGAGACCGACTCTTGCCTTAGCAAAAGTAAGCCCTTGCTTTAAGCCTGACTTCAATGAATCTGAATCGATGGTTCCTGCTTTCCGTAATTTCGAAGCAGCTTCTTTTAAAAGAGTAAGATCGTCACATTCCGCACCGAATACGAGATAATCTACTGAATTAAGGGCATTAAGTATATAGACTGCGCCGTAAGAAAAAAGGTCGGCATCCCCGGTAGCATAGGGCAGCGGAAGAAGCAGACTAAGATCTGAGCCGTTAAGAAGTGATATTCCGGCTCTTACTTCTTTTGAAAAGATCGCGGGTTCACCACGCTCGACAAAATCACCGCTCATGAGAGTGATGATGGAGTCAACATTCAGATCTTTTCGTATTTTATCAAGTTGATATTTGTGTCCCGTATGAAAGGGATTGTATTCACATATTACGGCTGCGGTTTTCATAAGAGTATTGTAACACCTCGAAGAGCAATTAACAAATTGTTAAAAAAAACACAAATAACATTGTATTTAATTTAGTACAAGAAGTTTATTGTGAATTGTTAATCCATCTTGTATATTATTTAAAAGAGTAAATACTTTCTTTTTCGGGCATCCCCCGAAATTTTAAAAATTATATGATAACTGTTAAGAATTTAACAATACAAGGAGGAACATATGTCATATATAGATAAGGTGAAGCAGATGGCCAAGATGGATAAGAAGACGATCGTGCTTCCCGAAACCAATGATAAAAGAGTTCTTATCGCTGCAGCTTCCATTATTAAGGAAGGCATTGCCGATATTATTATGGTTGGCGATGAAGAAAAGATCATGGATGGTGCCAATTGGCTGGAAGTAGATCTTACAGGCGTTAAGGTCGTTAATCCCGCAAAGTGCGATAAGTTTGAAGAATATGCAAATCTTTTTTATGAAATCCGTAAAGATAAAGGTATGACACTTGAAAAGGCAAGAGAGATCTTATTAAGCGATTATATTACTTTCGGTGTAGTAATGGTTAAAAATAATGATGCTGACGGTATGGTTGCAGGATGTTGTCATCCTACGGCGGATACTTTAAGACCTTCACTTCAGATCTTAAAGACTGCTCCCGGCGTTAAGCTTGTATCAGGTTTCTTTATCATTGATGTACCGGATTGTGAATATGGTGAAAACGGCGCATTTCTTTTTGCAGACTGCGGTCTTAATCAGGATCCTACGGCAGAAGAACTTGCGGCAATTGCTGATACTAGTGCAAAGAGCTTTAAGGCTCTTATCGGTGCTAAGCCCCTTATTGCAATGCTTTCACATTCCACAAAGGGTTCCGCTAAGCATGCTCTTGTAGATAAGATGGTAGAAGCAACAAGAATTGCCAAGGCACAGTATCCCGGACTTACCATTGACGGTGAATTACAGCTTGATGCTGCAATCGTGCCTTCCGTTGCAAAGAGTAAGGCTCCCGGTTCAGAAGTTGCGGGACATGCCAATGTATTGATATTCCCCAACCTTGATGCAGGTAATATCGGTTATAAACTTGTTCAGCGTCTTGGAAAAGCTGAAGCATACGGCCCTATGTTACAGGGTATTTCTAAGCCCGTTAACGATTTGTCCCGTGGATGCTCATGGGAAGATATCGTAGGTGTTGTAGCCCTTACAGCAGTACAGGCACAGCTGGTTTAAGCACATAAAGAACAGAGCATCCTGCGGGATGCTTTTTTCTTTTTAAATATGTATTAAAATACCCTCTGTAATTTGCAATGATATTTGGAAAAATATCTTGACAAATTTTTAGTACATGGATATAATCAATCAAGTGTGGATAGGAGCGAGTTATGTTCATTAACTTAACCGAGTATTTCGAAGGCAAGGATGTAAGCCGAGAACTTCGAATCACTCCCGAAGCTGATTCAATTAACCGGGACGGAATCGAATATCCTATATTAAAAAAGGAAGATCTGATCCTTACAGTCACCAATTTAGGAGACGGAAGATTGAATCTCAAAGGCGAAACCCATATGGAACTGGGCGGCACCTGTGACAGATGCCTTGCCGATGTTACTATACCTGTTGAACTTCAGTTTGACTACGTGGTATCAAAGCCCGACGGTTATCATGAGATCAGTGATGATGAAGAGGCTTTTATGGACGGGTTTGAACTTGACACCGAAGCTTTTATTTACAATGAAATGATTATGAGTCTGCCGATGAAAGTTTTATGCAAAGAGACTTGTAAGGGACTTTGTCCGGTGTGCGGTAAAAACCGTAACATGGGAGATTGTGGATGCGACACTTTTGTCCCCGACCCCCGTTTGGCAGCTATAAAGGATATCTTTAACGCGAATAAGGAGGTGTAACGATGTCTATTTGTCCCAAGAATAAGTCTTCAAAAGGTAGAAGAGATAAGAGAAGAGCTAATTGGAAGATGAGCGCTCCTACATTGGTTAAGTGCCCTAAGTGTGGTTCATTAATGATGCCTCACAGAGTATGCAAGTCTTGCGGTACTTACAACAAGAAGCAGATCGTTGAAGTTGAAGCTTAATATTGAAAATTAACCCAAAAGTTTATCTTTTGGGTTTTTTAATATATTTTTGCCGGTGTTTTTTTGCAGGGACTTTAGAAAACTAAAGCCCTTTTTTCTTGCTTTTTACACTTCACTCTAGTATAGTAAAAGGAGTTGTAATATGGCTAAAGTGGAGAAATAATGCAAAGGGGAAATACCGATGAACGACTGCGTAAAGGTTGCATTGGATGCCATGGGCGGTGATAATGCACCCGTAGAAATTGTTAAGGGCGGAATAGAAGCACTTAATGAAAACCCGAAGGTTTTCTTATATCTTATAGGTCAGGAAGCTTCCATTAAAAATGAGCTTTCTAAATATACCTATGATGAATCCAGAATTAAGATTGTCAATGCAGAAGAGGTGATCGATCCCAATGAGCCTCCGGTAATGGCGATTCGTAAAAAGAAAGATTCTTCCATCGTGAAGGGTCTTGAACTTGTGCGTAATAACGAATGTGACGCTTTCCTTTCAGCAGGTTCTTCGGGAGCCGTTCTTGTAGGCGGACAGGTGATCGTGGGACGTATCAAAGGCGTTGAAAGACCGCCTCTTGCCCCTCTTATTCCTACAGAAAAGGGCGTTTCCTTGTTGATCGACTGCGGTGCCAATGTGGATGCAAGAGCAAGCCATCTGGTGCAGTTTGCCAAGATGGGTTCCGTTTATATGGAAAACATTGTGGGAGTAAGTAACCCCAAGGTCGCAATCGTAAATATCGGTGCAGAAGAAGAAAAGGGAAATGCCCTTGTAAAAGAAGCATATCCTTTACTTAAGAGTCAGACGGATATTAACTTTGTCGGAAGCATTGAAGCCCGTGATATTCCCAAGGGCGATGCGGATGTTATCGTATGTGAAGCCTTTGTCGGAAACGTAATTCTTAAGATGTACGAAGGTACGGCAGCTTCTTTGGTAAAGATAATCAAAAAAGGTATGATGTCTTCCTTGAGAAGCAAGATTGGCGGCTTACTTGTAAAGCCTGCCCTTAAAAAGACATTAAAGGGCTTCTCCCTTGAAGATTACGGCGGAGCTCCTCTTCTTGGACTTAACGGTCTTGTCATTAAGACTCACGGAAGCTCCAAGGCCAATGAGATAAGAAATTCCGTTCTCCAGTGCGTGCTTTTCGCAGAACAGGATATAAACGGAAAAATAACTAAGAAAATACATATGGTGGACTAAATTATGGAATTTGATATTCTGAGAAAGATTGTTGCAGAAGTTATGGGGGCTGATCCCGAAGAATTAAGTGCCGAAACACTATTTGTTGAGGACCTGGGTGCGGATTCTCTTGATATTTGCAGAATTCTTATGAAAATCGAAGAGGATTTTAAGGTTGTGCTGCCGAGAGAATGCATTTCATCGGTTAACAGTATCGAAGATGCACACAACATGATCAAGTCCATAACTCCCGGAATCAAAGCGGAATAAGGGAGAATAAAGTGAATCAGGAATTATTAATTTCGGAACTTGAGGAAAAAATCGGCTATGTGTTCAAGGATAAGAACCTTCTTCTTGAAGCCGTGACTCACAGTTCCTATACCAATGAAATGAAGATCAACAAAAGAGGCCATTACGAACGTCTCGAGTTTTTGGGTGATGCAGTGCTGGAACTTTTATCCAGTGAGTTTCTTTATATGAAATACCCTAATGTCCCGGAAGGGGGACTTTCCAAGAAACGTGCTTCCATGGTGTGTGAGCAGTCGCTTTCCATCTGTGCAAGAAGCATGGAACTTGGAAAATTCATCTTTTTTGGCAAAGGCGAGGAACATGCCGGGGGCAGAGAAAGGGATTCCATCCTTGCAGACGTGGTAGAAGCTGTTTTAGGCGCAATCTACCTTGATGCAGGCCTCGAAAAAGCAAAAGAATATGTGGATACAAGAGTTCTTAACTTCTTGAAGGAACAGGAACTTTTTGTGGATTCAAAGACTATTCTTCAGGAATATGTTCAGCACATGCCGAACGGGGAAAATCTTCATTACGAAATCGTAAGTGAAGAAGGTCCCGAGCATGATAAATCCTTTACAGCTCAGGTCTTACTTGATGATAAGGTTTTGGGTATCGGAAAGGGAAAGACCAAGAAAGCGGCTCATCAGCAGGCTGCCTTTGAGGCAATTAAAAAAATCGAAAGCAGTAACAAATAGATTATTGCTTCATGAAGCGAGTATAAGATGTATTTAAAGAGTATTGAGGTTCACGGGTTTAAATCATTTGCCAATAAAATAATGTTTAAGTTTGAAGAGGGTATCACCGGTATTGTCGGTCCCAACGGAAGCGGAAAGAGTAACGTTGCCGATGCCGTAAGGTGGGTTCTCGGAGAACAGAGGATCAAGCAGCTTAGAGGTGCATCCATGCAGGATGTTATTTTTTCCGGTACGGAAATGCGTAAACCCCTAAGCTATGCTTATGTTGCCATAACACTTGATAATTCAGATCACGCTCTTGCAATAGATTATAACGAAGTAACCATCGCAAGAAGGATCTATCGTTCCGGCGAAAGCGAATACCTTATTAACGGTACCGTATGCCGCCTTAAAGATGTTACGGAGCTTTTTTATGATACAGGTATCGGTAAAGAAGGTTATTCCATTATCGGACAAGGTCAGATCGATAAGATCCTGAGCGGTAAACCCGAAGAAAGACGTGAGCTCTTTGATGAAGCCGCAGGTATAGTTAAATTTAAAAGAAGAAAAGAAACAGCGGAGAAGAAGCTTGAATCCGAAGAAGGAAATCTTGTCCGTGTTAATGATATTCTTACGGAACTTGAAAAACAGGTTAAGCCCCTTGAAAAGCAGGCGGAAGTCGCTAAGGTTTATTTAAAGAAGAAAGAAGAATTAAAATCCCTGGATGTTAATGTTTTTCTTCTTGAAAATGAACGTTTAAAGGGTCAGTTGGAAGAAGTTAATCGAAATTTCGAAATTGCGAAAAACGATTATGATGAGACCAATGCCAAATACGAAGGCATAAAGGAAGAGTATTCTCAGATAGAAGAAAAGGTTACGGAACTTAACGAAAAGATCGAAACCGCAAGATCCGACCTTTCAAATTCCAATGTTTTAAGAGAAAAGCTGGAAGGCGAGATCTTAGTTCTTCGCGAACAGATCAAATCTCTTCGTACCAATGAAGATATTTTAAGAAAGCGTCATGAAGAGATACTTTCCGATATTGAAAAGAGAAATGAGAACATCGGACTTGTTCTTTCCGAAAAGAAGGAAAATGATGAAAAGATCGCTTCTTTAAATGAATCCAAGAAAGAAGTTACCGATTTACTCAAAAAAGAACAGGATCTTATTTTTGAATTATCGGAAAAAATAGAAGAAGGCAAGAATACCATTATCGGTGAACTTAACAAGAGAGCCGGTATCAAAGCCGAAATGGGTCGATATGATACCATGAAGGAACAGATAAATATCCGTAAGGCAGAGCTTAATTCCAAGCTTCTTCGTGCAAAATCCGATGAAGAAAAACAGGATGAAGATATTCTTCGCTTAAAAGAAAAGTGTGAACAGATTTCCAAAGAACTTGAAGATATGAACACGGAGCTTCTTAAAAAAGAAGAATTCGTGGAACATGTTCGTGAGGAAATCCAGAATTATGATAAAGAATTACGTGAGACTCAGGTTTCCTATCATCAGGATAAATCCACCCTTGAAGCCTTGACCAATCTTACCGAAAGATATGAAGGTTACGGCGGTTCCGTACAGAAGGTCATGGAACAGAAGGATAAGGAATCAGGCATAATCGGTGTAGTAGCGGATATAATCAAAGTTAGCGAGAAATATGAGACCGCTATCGAAACTGCTCTCGGCGGTAACATTCAGAATATCGTAACCGATAACGAAAATACCGCAAAGAAGATGATCGGCTTCTTAAAAAAGAATAAGCTTGGACGTGCAACCTTCTTACCTTTAACAAGTATCAAGGATCCGCAGGAATTTAAGACTCCGGAAGTATTAAAAGAAACCGGTGCCATCGGTATGGCGGATGAACTTGTTGATACAGATAAGAAATATAAAGATGTAGCCAAGTCAATGTTAGGCAGAATCGTGGTGATCGATACCGTTGATAATGCCATTGCCATTGCAAAGAAATATCATTACGGCATCAGAATGGTTACTCTTGAAGGAGAACTTTTTGTACCCGGCGGTGCAATTTCCGGCGGTGCCTTCAGAAACAATTCAAATCTCTTGGGTCGAAGACGTGAGATCGAAGCTCTTGAAAAGAAGACCAAAGAGGCCTTAAAGAAAATCGATGAGATCCTGGATAAGATCGAAGAAAAGAAGGCTGAACGTAACAAATTACGTGTTGAAGTCGAAGAATACAAGGTTAATATCCAGAAGAAATATATTGAGCAGAATACAGCCAATTTGAATGTTTCTCAGGCTGAAGAAAAACGTAACGAAGTAATTACCGGTTCCAAGAACCTTCAGCACGAAGGGGTTGAAATCGAGCAGCAGATCAAGGATATCGAAGTAAGAAAAGAAGAGATCATCACAGCTCTTGCGGATTCCGAAACTCTCGAAAAGACCCTTACCCGTGACATTGCCAAATATCAGGAAGAACTTGATGCTTCAAGAGAAAAAGAAAATGAATTCTTCAATGAAGCTGCCCGCTGGGATCTTGAGATCAGCAAGATCGAGCAGAAACAGGATTTCGTTAACCAGAACCTGCAGCGTGTGGAAGATGAGATCAAGCGCTATGAGATCGATGCTAAAGAAGTTCTCGAGCGCGTTGAAAAAAGCGAAGAGGATATCACATTTAAAGAAAAGAACATATCCGAAATTGAGCTTACCATCGTTGAATCCCATTCTTCTCAGGATAAGAGGGAAACAGAACTTTCCGAAGATATTGCTTTGCGCGATGAATTAAATAATAAGCAGAAGAACTTCTTCTCAAAGAGAGAAGAATTATCCGATAAGATCACAAAGCTCGATAAGGAAATGTATCGACTTACTTCTCAGAAGGAAAAGTTTGAAGATTCCATTGAATCCCAGATCAATTACATGTGGGATGAATATGAGATCACATTAAATGACGCATCAGGCTTACGAAATGAAGAGTTTACCGACCTTTCCGGCATGAAGAAGGAAATTACCAAGGTAAAAGAAGCCATCAAGAAGCTGGGTGATGTCAATGTCAATGCCATTGAAGAATACAGAGCGTTGATGGAAAGATATACCTTCTTAAAGAGCCAGCATGACGATCTTGTGGAAGCCAAGAAGACTCTTGAAGAAATAATCAAAAAGCTGGATGAAGAAATGCGTAAGCAGTTCACTGAAAGCTTTAAGGATATCAATACCGAGTTTGATAAGGTGTTTAAAGAACTGTTCGGCGGCGGTAAGGGCACACTTGAACTTATCGAAGACGAAGACATTCTTGAAGCAGGCATAAGAATTATCGCACAGCCCCCGGGAAAGAAGCTTCAGAACATGATGCAGTTATCGGGTGGCGAGAAGGCTCTTACTGCAATAGCCCTTCTTTTTGCGATACAGAACTTAAAGCCTTCACCCTTCGCGCTTCTTGACGAAATTGAAGCGGCCCTGGACGAATCAAACGTTGACAGATTTGCAAAATACCTTCATAAACTTACCAAGCATACACAGTTCATTGTTATCACTCACAGAAGAGGTACAATGGAGCGATGCGACAGACTTTACGGTATTACAATGCAGGAAAAGGGTGTATCCGCTCTTGTCAGCGTAAACCTTATAGATAAGGATTTGGACGATTAGTAAATGGAAGAAAACAAAGGCTTTTTTAAAAGATTAAGAGAGGGACTTACCAAGACCCGCAGCGGTTTTGTGTCAGGACTTAATAATCTTTTTAAGGCATCTGAGATCGATGATGATTTTTACGAAGAACTGGAAGAAATTCTTGTTATGGGTGATGTGGGCGTTAAGACCACGGAAACCATCATCGAAGGATTAAAGGATGATGTTAAGAAAAATCATATAAAAGAAGCGGCAGAATGCAGGGAATTGTTGATAAACCGATTAAAGTCCGTTATGGAAGTCCCGGAAGGAGCTTATGATTATCTTGATCGAAAGACTGTGGTCATGGTAATAGGTGTTAACGGAGTGGGAAAAACAACCACTGTGGGAAAGCTTGCGGGACGCATGAAGGAAAGTGGCAAGAAGGTTTTGGTAGCCGCTGCGGATACCTTCAGAGCAGCAGCCAACGATCAGCTTGTAAAATGGGCTGAAAGAGCAGGCGTAAGCATTGTTTCTTCCGTAGAGGGTACGGATCCAGCCAGTGTTGTATATGACGCTGTCACCGCTGCAAAAGCCCGTGATGTGGACGTTCTTATCTGTGATACGGCAGGACGTCTTCATAATAAAAAGAATCTTATGGAAGAGCTTCGTAAGATGAATAAGATCGTGGATCGGGAATTTCCCGAAGCTCACAGAGAAACCTGGGTGGTTCTTGATGCTACTACAGGTCAGAATGCTCTTAATCAGGCACGGGAATTCGGGCTTGTTACGGATTTAAACGGCATTGTCTTAACTAAAATGGACGGAACGGCCAAGGGCGGTATTGCCATTGCCATTACTTCCGAATTAAATATTCCGGTTAAATATATCGGCGTTGGAGAAGGAATTGACGATCTTCAAAGATTTGATACCGATGAATTTATAGATGCACTTTTCACTAACTAAAAGGATGGTAAAGTCAAAATGGATGAATTGACATTGGAGAAATTTGAAGAAGCCGCTGAGAAGGTAAAAGAAGTCACTCTTGATACCAAGCTCATCTACAGCGACTATTTCAGCGAGAAAACCGGCAACAAGGTTTATTTAAAACCTGAAAACATGCAGTTCACGGGAGCTTATAAGGTAAGAGGCGCATATTACAAAATGAGTACTCTTTCCGATGAAGACAGAAAAAAGGGTATTATTACCGCATCGGCAGGTAACCACGCTCAGGGTGTGGCATATGCGGCTAAATGCTACGGCGTTCCCGCAACGATAGTTATGCCCACAACAACACCTTTGATCAAGGTTAATCGCACAAAAAGCTATGGTGCGGAAGTTGTTTTATACGGAGATGTATATGATGAAGCCTGTCAGAAGGCTTATGAACTTGCAGATGAACATGGTTATACATTTATTCATCCCTTTGATGATTTCGGAGTAGCGACCGGTCAGGGAACCATCGCCATGGAGGTAATAAAGGAGCTTCCTTTGGTTGATGTGATTCTTGTTCCCGTCGGAGGAGGCGGACTTGCAACCGGTATTTCCACCCTTGCAAAAATGCTTAATCCCAAGATCAAAGTATATGGTGTAGAACCTGCAGGAGCCAATTGCCTTGAAGAATCCCTTAAGGCAGGAAAGGTAGTATCTCTTCCCGGAGTGAATACCATTGCAGACGGTACTGCGGTAAAGAGACCCGGGGATAAACTGTTCCCTTATTTACAGAAAAATCTTGACGGGATCATCACCGTACCCGATGAGGATCTGGTAGTTGCCTTCCTTGATATGGTTGAAAACCACAAAATGGTAGTTGAAAATTCCGGTTTACTTACAGTAGCAGCTCTTTATAAGCTTGATTGTAAGAATAAGAAGGTGGTAAGCGTATTATCGGGCGGTAACATGGATGTCATCACCATGTCATCAGTTGTACAGCAGGGACTTATCTTAAGAGACCGTATCTTTACGGTATCCGTTCTTTTACCTGACAAGCCCGGCGAACTTACCAAGGTTTCATCGGTTATCGCAAAGCAGAACGGCAATGTAATCAAGCTTGAGCATAACCAGTTTGTTTCCATTAACAGAAATGCCGCCGTTGAGCTTCGAATCACCATGGAAGCCTACGGCACCGAGCATAAAAAGCAAATCATGGATGAACTTGAAAAAGAAGGCTACAGACCTAAGCTTGTTCAGACCAAAATGTGATCATGTACGAAAGAATCGGTTATTTAAAAGAAAAGTTCAGACTTTTTCATTTGAAGGATAAAAGCGACAAGACCTACGATTTTCATTATCACGATTTTTCAAAGATAATTTTCTTTTTGGACGGTGATGTGAAATACATAATCGAAGGTAAGACCTATGAATTAAAGCCCTATGACATAGTCCTTGTTCCCAAGAATGAAATTCATAAGCCCTGTATCGGAAATGACCGGGAATATGAAAGGATTGTGTTATATCTGGCACAATCCTTTTTTGATGATGACAGGCTTAAGGGAATTTTTGATCTTGCAAAAGAAAATCATACCAATGTATTAAGGCTATCACCCAAGGACAATACCAGAGTCTTTTCCATCATGAAGGAAGCCTTCGATAAATGGGAAGAGGGCAAGGAATTTTCGGATCTTTATTCAAAACTTCTTGTTACGGAAGCTTTGCTTATGTTAAATGAGTCCGTTAAAACCCACGGCTTTATTTTTGAAGGAAGCGTTATGTTTAACGAGCGTATAGTCAAGGCATGTGAGTATATAAATACCCATCTTCATGAAGATCTCAATGTGGACAGGCTTTCACGGATGTTCTTTTTAAGCAAATACCATTTTATGAGGCTTTTTAAAGAAGCCACGGGTTATTCCGTTCATCAATATGTGCTTGAAAAAAGAATACTTTATACCGAAGCTCTGGCAGAATCGGGAGAGAAAATCACAAGGGCCTGTTTAATGGCGGGCTTCAAGGATTATTCCACATATTTGAGAGCCAAAAAGAAAAGAAATTAATGTAAAGTATTTTTACTTGACAAGGGTATCTTTATCGTGTATTATGGCTAAGGTGTTTAATTATGGATAAAATTATCGAGCGGGGAATGCTCTTTGATTTTTACGGAGAGCTCCTTACGGACCATCAGAAAAACATATACAGCGAGGCTGTTTACAATGACCTTTCCCTTTCGGAATTGTCCGAAGAAACAGGGATTTCACGCCAGGGAATACACGATCTTATAAAAAGATGCGACAGACAGCTTTCGGAATATGAAGATAAATTAAAGCTTATTGAGAAATTTCAAAGCATTAAGAAAAAGCTTAAAGAACTTGAAATTCTGGTGGATGGTGACAATACCGTTGATTCTTCTCTGAAGCTTGAACTTAAAGAGGGATTCAATAAGATAATCGAGGATTTATAAATGGCATTTGACAGCTTGTCTGAAAAGCTCCAGAGCGTATTTAAAAACCTGCGCGGCAAGGGTAAGCTTTCGGAAGAAGATATAAAGGCAGCTTTAAAAGAGATCAAAATGGCTTTGCTTGAAGCCGATGTTAACTTTAAGGTTGTTAAGGAATTTATAAACAACGTATCCGAGAAGGCTTTGGGACAGGAAATCTTAGACGGACTTAATCCCGGCCAGATGATCGTAAAAATAGTTAATGAAGAACTCACATCTTTAATGGGTTCGGAAGTAACGGAACTTACCTTTAAGCCCGGCAAAGAACTTACGGTTTTCATGCTGTGCGGTCTTCAGGGTGCAGGTAAGACAACAGCTTCTGCCAAGCTTGCTTTAAGATTAAAGCAGAAGAGTAAGAAAACACTTCTTGCTGCCTGTGACGTATACAGACCCGCAGCGATCGAACAGTTAAAGGTAAACGGTAAAAAGGTTGATACTGAGGTTTTTGAAATGGGAACCGATGTCAAGCCTTCTAAGATTGCCAAAGAAGCTTATGATTATGCCGTTAAAAATAATTTTAACGTGCTTATCTTAGATACAGCCGGACGTCTTCATATTGATGAAGATATGATGGCTGAGCTTATAGAGATAAAAGAAAAGGTTCCGGTATTTAAAACCATTCTGGTTGTGGATGCCATGACCGGTCAGGATGCGGTTAATGTAGCATCCGAATTTAATGAGAAAGTAGGCCTCGACGGAGTTATTCTTTCAAAGACCGACGGTGATACCAGAGGCGGTGCGGCCCTTTCCGTTAAGCGTGTTACCGATAAGCCGATTCTTTTCGTATCAAACGGCGAAAAGCTTGATGAACTTGAAGCTTTTTATCCCGACAGAATGGCCAACAGAATCCTGGGCATGGGAGATGTATTATCCCTCATCGAAAAAGTGGAGGAGGCCAACAAAGACCGTGACTTATCCAAGGATAAGGAAATGGCTTCCAGAATGAAAAAAGGTAAGTTCGATTTTAACGATTACCTTGAAAGCATTAAGCAGATGCGTAAGCTGGGTGGTCTTGCATCCATTATGGGAATGCTTCCCGGTATGGGCGGAAAAGCCATGGCTGATTTCGATTCGGATGAATCGGAAAAGAAGATAAAACAGACAGAAGCGATCGTTCTCAGCATGACCAAAAAAGAACGTGAAAATCCCAAGCTCATGAATCCTCAGAGAAAACACAGGATCGCCAAGGGCGCGGGAGTTGATATTGCCGATGTCAATCGCTTCATCAAACAGTTCGAGCAGTCACAGAAGATGATGAAGCAGCTTCCCAACATGATGGGCGGCGGATTCAGAGGTAGAAAAGGCAGATTTCCATTTTAATTGAGAACTCGCTTTTTTATATATTATTAAATTTTTTATTTTTGGAGGAAACAAAAATGGCAGTAAAAATCAGATTAACAAGAATGGGTCAGAAGAAGGCTCCCTTCTATAGAATCATCGTTGCAGATTCAAGATCACCCAGAGACGGTAAGCTCATCGCTGAAATCGGAACATACGATCCCAACGTTGAACCCGCAGCAGTAAAGGTTGATGAAGAAGCAGCTAAGAAGTGGCTTGCTAACGGCGCACAGCCTACAGAAGTTGTTAGCAGACTCTTCAAGAATGCCGGAATTACAAAATAATATCGGATAAAAGCTAATAACGGAGGCAGATATGAGAGAATTGGTTGAAGTAATCGCAAAAGCTCTTGTTGATAACCCCGATGAGATCTATGTTAATGAACGTACAGAGGGTAAGAATGTGATCATTGAATTACATGTTGCCCAGTCTGATATGGGAAAAGTAATCGGCAAACAGGGCAGAATTGCAAAGGCAATTCGTGCGGTTGTTAAGGCAGCAAGCTCTAAGGATAAAGACAGCGCCAGAGTTGATGTCGAAATTATATAATGGTGGGGCACCTTTTTGGTGCCCTGTTTCTTTCAAAGGAGAAGAATGGAAGAAGAATTGTTTTCGGTGGGAGTGATAACCAATGCTCACGGTGTTCATGGTGAATTTAAGGTTTATCCCACAACAGATGACGCAAAAAGATTTAAGAAGCTTAAAGAAGTGTTGCTTGAAACGAAGACCGGTAATGTATTAAAGCACGTACAGTCCGTTAAATTCTTTAAGCAGTTTGTAATACTCAAGCTTGAAGGCATTGATGATATGGATACGGCGCTTACTTTTAAACAGAAGCACCTTTTTGTTACCCGTGAAAATGCCGTTAAATGCGAAAAAGACGAATATTTTATATCCGACCTGATCGGTTTATCCGTATATTCCGATGAGGATGTTCTTTTGGGTGAAATTTCAGAAGTGTACCAGACCGGTGCCAATGATGTTTATGAAATAAAGAAACAGGATGAAACAACATTCCTTGTTCCCGCCATAAAAGAATGCATATTGAATGTGGATATTGAAAATAAAAAGATGGTTATTCATCTGATGGAAGGCTTGATTTAATGATTTTTCATGTAATGACCCTTTTCCCCGAGATGATCGAAGGCACTATGAACTGCAGTATCATGGGCCGGGCTCTTGAAAAGAATTTAATATCTTTGGATGCCGTTCAGATAAGGGATTATACTCTTGACAGACATAATAAGGTTGACGATTATCCCTACGGCGGAGGCGCGGGCATGCTTATGCAGGCGCAGCCCGTTTATGATTGTCACAAAGCCATTCAGGAAAAAATATCAATTGATGGAAGAAAGAAAGCAAGAGTTGTTTATATGTCCCCCTGGGGAAGGACCTTTGATCAGAAGCTTGCTGAAGAATTTGCAAAAGAAGATGATCTTATTTTCCTATGCGGTCATTATGAGGGCATAGACCAGAGAGTTTTGGATGAGATAGTTACTGACTATGTATCCCTCGGCGATTTTGTATTAAGCGGAGGCGAATTACCCGCCTGCGTTATGATAGATTGTATTTCAAGACTGATACCCGGAGTCTTAAGCAATGACGATTCCGCAGTTACCGAATCATTTTCTTTCGGGCTCCTTGAATACCCGCAGTATTCCCGCCCCGAAGAATGGAACGGCATTAAGGTGCCGCCTGTTTTGCTCAGCGGTCATCATGAGAACGTTGAAAAATGGCGCCATGAAATGAGCCTTGAGATCACTAAAAAATACAGGCCCGACATGTATGAAAAATACATGGAAGAGCATCCTGTTGTTACGAAAAAAACGCGACGAAAAAAGTAGTTGCAGAAACTAAAAACTTGTGCTAAAATTAGCACGTTGTGAGTACGGGTGGTCCTCTGCTACGTAGTGTATTATGAACATCCGAGATTTAAGGAGGATACTATGAACGACATTATTAAGAACATTGAAGCTGCTCAGATGAAGGAAAGCGTTCCTGAATTTAACGTAGGTGATACCGTTAAGGTTTACGCTAAGATCAAGGAAGGCGAAAAGGAAAGAATTCAGATTTTCGAAGGCACTGTTTTAAAGAGACAGGGCGGAAGCAACCGTGAAACATTCACAGTAAGAAAGTTATCTAACGGCATCGGTGTTGAAAAGACATGGCCTCTTCACTCCCCTAACGTAGACAAGATCGAAGTTGTTCGTAAGGGTAAAGCAAGAAGAGCTAAGTTAAACTACTTAAGAGGACGTATCGGTAAGGCCGCTAAGGTTAAAGAAATTGTAAGATAGTTTACATTAAGGGAGCATTTGATGCTCCCTTTTTTGTTCCGTTAAATCCAAAAATCCCATTCATAAGAGAAAATTTGTTCACTTGTGACCTTCTTTTTGCTATAATTGTTTCATGAGAAAAAAAGGCTTGGATTTCAGGAGAAAAAGACGTAAAAGAATAAACAGGGGCATCCTTAAGGAGATTGGCTCCTGGGCTTTTGTAATAGCTGTATCCGTATTTTTGGCATTTGTTATTGTATATACCTTTGGTGTCAGAACCGTGGTATACGGTAACTCCATGGAGCCGAAGCTTTACGGCGGACAGCAGGTTCTTATCAACAGATTTGTATATGTGATTTCTGACCCTGATTTCGGGGACGTGGTGGCATTCTTGCCAAACGGTAACGAAAATTCTCATTATTATATCAAAAGAATAATCGGTACCCCCGGTGATACGGTTCAGATAAGGAACGGCTATCTTTATCTTAACGGCGTAAAACTCAGTGAAGGGGAAGAGTATGATAAAATAGCCGACGCAGGCATTGCGGAAAATGAGATCACTCTCGGTGAGGATGAATATTTTGTCCTGGGTGACAACAGAAATTTCAGCGAAGATTCCCGTTCCGGAAATGTGGGTGTCGTAAAGAAAAGATATATGTTAGGAAAGGTGTGGTTCCGTATTTCCAAGGACCTGCAATTCATGGGATTTGTAAGATGATAGTTCAATGGTATCCCGGGCACATGAATAAGGCCCGGAAAATGATGGAAGAGGATATAAAGCTTGTAGATATGGTAATTGAGGTTCTTGATGCAAGAGCTCCCATTGCAAGCAGAAATCCGGATATAAAGAAGCTCTCCCGCGGAAAACCCGATCTTATTCTTTTGAATAAGGCGGATCTTGCCGATGAGAGAGCATCAAAGGAATGGAAAAAATATTTTGAAGATGAGAAAACAAGAGTAGTATTCTTAAATTCAAAGAATAAAGAAGGCCTAAGAGAAGTGCTTCCCGCGGTGAAAGAGTTAACCCGTGAAAAAACGGAGCGGGATTTAAAGCGCGGTATTAAGAATCAGCCTGTAAGAGCCATGGTAGTGGGCATTCCCAATGTAGGTAAATCAACTTTCATTAATGCCTTTGCAGGTAAGAATATTGCAAAAACCGGCAATAAACCAGGGGTTACCAAGGGAAAGCAGTGGATAAAATTAAGTAAGGATTTAGAGCTTCTCGATACGCCGGGAATTCTCTGGCCCAAATTCGAAGATCAGGAAATCGGTAAAAAGCTTGCTTATTTAGGTTCTATCAATGATGAGATCCTTGTTACGGAAGAACTGGCAGGCGCTTTATTACTTTATTTATTTGAGAATTATGCCGATTTATTAAAAGAGAGATTCGATATTACGGCCGGGGATGTTCTTACCGAATCGGAAGAACAGTTCAGTACCAAAGAATCCAGAATGCTTGATAAAATTGCCATTAAACGCGGCATATTAAAACCGGGCGGAGTTCCCGATTATTTTAAAACCTCCGGCATGGTGCTAGATGAATTCAGAAACGGAAAAATCGGAAAAATTACTCTGGAGAGACCCAATGAATAAGAAGCTTAAAGATTTTTTATCAACCAGTTTATATTTATTATGCGTACTTGGTGTATGCCTGCTGATACTTAAATATGTGGGGCAGCGTACCGATGTATACGGACGCTCCATGATGCCCACATTACAGGACGGAAACAGCATAATCCTCGATAAGATCACTTATCGTCTTCATGATCCGGAACGCTTTGATATTATAGTATTTCCTTTCAGAGATTCTTCCAATAAGAATTATATTAAAAGGATTATCGGATTACCCGGTGAAACGGTTCAGATCGATACTGACGGAAATATCTATATTAATGGCGAGATTCTTTCCGAATCCTACGGACGTGAAGTAATGACCAATCCCGGCAGAGCCATTTCTTCAATAACTCTCGGAAGCGACGAATATTTCGTGTTAGGTGATAACAGAAATGATTCGGAAGACTCGAGATTCACCGAGGTCGGAAATGTAAAAAGGTCCGAAATACTGGGAAGAGCCTGGTTCAGAATCTGGCCCTTTAACGAGATGGGTTTGGTAAATAAAAAATGAGCGACACACTTTCCAAAGAAGAAAAGAAGGCTTTAAAGCTTCAAAAAGAAATAGAGAGAACAGAATCTCTTAAAGTATATGAAAAAGAATATGAAAACCTTGGATTTGTATGCGGTATAGATGAAGTGGGAAGAGGTCCGCTGGCAGGACCTGTTGTAGCCTGCGCCTGTGTATTGCCTAAGGACAGTAAGATTCTGTATCTTAATGATTCCAAGAAGCTTTCTGAAAAGAAACGAGAAGAATTATATGACGTTATCATGAAAGAAGCCGTATCTGTAGGCATCGGTATGCGTTCTCCCGAAAGAATAGACGAGATAAACATATTAAATGCCACCTATGAAGCCATGCAGGAGGCAATATCCAAGCTTTCCGTAACACCGGCGGTTTTATTGAATGATGCGGTTACTATTCCTGGAATCGATAAGAGCATTAAGCAGGTGCCCATAATCAAAGGAGATGCTAAAAGTGTTTCCATTGCCGCAGCAAGCATTGTTGCCAAAGTAACAAGGGACCGTTTAATGGTTGAATATGATAAAGAATATCCCGAATATAAATTTGCCAAGAACAAGGGATATGGAACAAAAGACCACATCGATGCCTTGAAGGAAGTCGGGAAATGTCCCATACACAGAGATTCTTTTATTAAAAACTTCGTGTGAGGTTTTATATGGATTTATCCTTTTTATCCGGGGCCATGAGCCTGCAGGGAAACAGTGAAATACAGTCCGCAGAAATGAAGGAGGACCAGAGCGTTGCCCTTCTTAAACTGCTGTCCGGATTAAATAATGGTGAAACACTGCTTTCAACTGTGATCGGTGAAAAGGATGGCCAGGTTCAGTTAAAGCTTGCGGAAGGCATTGTTATAAATGCAAAGCCTGAAAAGAATGTAATGCTCTCACCGGGAAGCAATGTATTCCTGCAGGTGCAGAAGAGAGCTGATAATACCATTGCTTTACGGCCTCTTTATCAGAACAATAATCAGGAAAATACTGCCGAGGCGGCTCTTCGTGCCGCAAGTCTTCCGTTAAACGAAAGGGCTCTCGAGCTTGTCGCACGGAAGATGGAGTATTTTAATCCCATAGACAGAAATTCCCTTATAGCATCCTACAGAGAAATAAATGAACATCCCGAAGTTCCCGTTAAATATATTGTGGACCTTCAGAATATGGGTATCGAACGCACCTCCGAAAACATAAATCAGTATAAGGCCTACATGAACATGGAAAATTCCGTTACCGAGGCCTTTGGTGTTATAGAAGAAACCATGGTTTCGGAGCTCGCAGATTCTTTTGCAGGTGATGCTGCCGGTGAAAACAGCATTAAGCTTACGGATTCGCTTATTAAATTTGCCGACAATCTTTCTGAAACGAACAGTGTCTTTGTTTCACGGGATGAAGTTAATGAATTGATCAATAAAATGGATCTTTCCGGTAAGGAACCTGTAAATTTAAAAGCTTTGTCTGAAGAAAATCTTAAAGCGGATGCAGGAAATCTTGAAGCTTTATCATTGATTCCGGATGAAGAAAACAATGATACCACCGGAGTTATAAAAACTGATTCCTATGAACCGAGGGACGTATTAAAGGCTTTTTTAACGGATATAAAAGAAGCGGCATTAACAGGAAATACCGATAAATTAAGAGATTTGATCAAGGATGAATCGGTTACGCGTTTATTTAATAAGACCTTTTCATCACAGTTTTATTTGAATGAAGAAAATATTGATTCCAAGCAGGAAATAAAGGATCTGTACAGACGCATTTATGATGGCACCAATAATCTCATTAATGCACTTAATGAATCGGGGATAGAGAATGCAAATCTTCAGGCGCCGGTACATAATCTTTCGGAAAATGTCAATTTCATGAATGCCTTGAATAATTTCGTGCCCTATGTGCAGATTCCTTTTAATGGCGAAGCAGGACGTGAAAACGGCGAATTATATGTATTTAAGAATAAAAGAGGCTTATCGGATGCGGGAGGAGCACTAAGCGCCTTTATACATCTTGATATGGATAATCTCGGCCCCACCGATGTATTTGTTTCATTGGCGGGAGAAAAGGTTACGACCAATTTTCGCGTTTCCAACGACGAGGTGCTTAATCTTATAGAAGCAAATATCGGATTACTTAATAAACGTCTCAATGAGAGAGGATATTCTTTTGAAATGGATATTGCTGTTTCGGAAGAAAAGAAGACTCCCATTGAAACGGTGCTTGATATGGAAAAGGGCAAGGTCCTTTTATCAAATGTGACTTTTGACGCAAGGGTTTAATGAGAATGGAAGAGAATAAAAAACCAAAACAGGCCGTAGCCCTTGAATATGATCCCAATGATGTGGCCCCCAGGGTCATTGCTTCGGGGCAAGGGTTTATTGCAGAAAAGATCATTGAAAAAGCGGAAGAAGAAAATATTCCCGTTCATAAAGATGAAAAGCTTGCAAAGACTCTTTCAAAGCTCGAAGTAGGAGATGCAATTCCGCCCGAATTATATGAAATAGTGGCGGAGGTGCTGGTATTTGTGGATGCCATGGATAAAATCAAGGGGAAGATGAAATAGATGAATTCAGGGGAAAAAATAAACAGATTTCTTACAGGTGGTTTGTTAATACTGGTAGCTTTAATATCAGGCTTTTTAACCGTAAATGCCTTCAGATATTCTTATATTTCCGCACCGACTTACGTAGGTTACAATTGGCCGAGAATCATAGCCGATTCGACTTTTAAGAATTTTTTATTATGTTTGTGCGGCATGATCCTATTTTCTTTAATTAAATATTTTACGGACAAGTATCCCGATTTTTCGAGGACTTTTTCCGGTGTTTTATTTATTATGACTGCGATCATATACATAATCATCGGTATTATCTATGTGAAGAATTCTCCCTATTATCCCTCGGGAGATCAGTTAAATACCACTGCCTGCGCGTATTATAACCTTCAGGGAGATTACATCATGTATTCACCCCTTGGCTATATAGGTATTTATCCTCAGCAAAAGGGACTTGTTTTTCTTTACGAGATCTTTTTCAGATTATTCGGGCCCTTTAATTATACTCCTGTTTATATATTGCATCTGTTTTGCAACATAGGCGCCATGTCCTTATGCTTTATTACCCTTCGTGAGCTTACTAAAGATGCGGCAGTTTTATTTACCTACAATTTTTTTGCAATTATGTTTTATCCCATGTTTCAATATGCAACATATGCATACGGAGATTTGCTCTCGATATTTTTTACCGCACTTTTATGGTTTTCTCTGGTTAAATTTTATAAGAATAAAAAGAAACGGTATTTAATATTGATCGCTTTATCGGCTTACTTTTCTTTTGCCACAAGGGCATCGGCGATAATTGCCATAATTTCACTTGTGATAACACTTTTGCTTATTTTCATAAAGGACAAAAAACTAATATATGTATCAGCTTTAATATTAGTAGTTTTCGTGCCCCTGGTTCTTAATACGGCATTAAATAAGTATTATGAATATAAATCAGGATATGACTACCATACGGGAGTTCCCGTAACAGCATTCATAGCCATGGGACTGATGGAAACGGACGGTGCCATGGGTGTCTATAATAATTACAACCAGAAGGTTTATACTGTTTATGACGGGGATAAAAAGCTTGCATCCGAAGAAGCATCCGCCTATATCGATTCAAGGCTTGATGAATTTAAAGAGAATCCTCAATATGCCAGGGATTTTTTCCTTGAAAAAGTGCGTATGCAGTGGCTTGAACCCATATACGAGGTTAATACCCATACTCATTCTTTTAAGGAGGATGCGCCTCTTTACGGAATATATATGGATATGTATTACGGTTCGTTATTCTATACTATTTTTAAATTCATGAACCGGCATCAGTCCTTTATGTATTTTTATTTATTTGCTTTTGCGACGATATCGCTTGTAAAGCTGTTTAAAAAGAAGGAAAGCGTGGAACCGTCACTACTGTTTCCGCTCATAATGTTTGTCGGGGGATTTTTATTCAGTATTATCTGGGAAGCCAAAGCAAGATACAGTCTTCCTTATGCTTTCTTTTTGATCATATTTATTCCCATGGGGATGAAGAATATATATGATTTTGCTCGGGATATGGTAAACAAAACTGAATTCATTAAACAAAAACATTGAAAGAGAAAAAAGAAACAAGAGAAAAGTCGGCGGAGAATATGAAAATATTGCTGCAAATTTCCTGCGAGAGAAAGGCCTGAGTATTTTATACAGGAATTTTTATTCAAGAGCCGGAGAGATCGATATCATAGCTCTCGATGGAGAAACTTATGTATTTACTGAAGTTAAGTTCAGAAGGAATGAAAGATACGGTTTCCCTGAGGAGAGCGTAAATTTTAAAAAGCAGCAACGGATACGGCGGGGCGCCAGAGTTTATCTTTATTTAAATCATATAAATGAAAACGCCGTCAATGTGCGTTTTGATGTGGTAGCGGTGTCTGATTCCGATATAAAATGGCTGAAAGCGGCTTTTTGATGAAATATTAAATAAATTTTAAAAAATTACGAATAATAATCCATTGATTTCACTGATAGGATGGCTCTGAAAATAGGAGGGATTTATGGCTAATATACTTGTATGCGACGACGATCATGAAATAGTTGATGCTATTGAGATTTATCTTTTACAGGAAGGTTTTGATGTATTTAAAGCCTATGACGGAATGGAAGCGCTTGAGATACTTAAGAATAACGATATCCAGCTTCTCATTATTGATGTCATGATGCCCAAGCTTGACGGAATACATGCTGTCATGAAGATAAGAGAGACTTCCAGTATTCCGATCATCATTCTTTCGGCTAAAACTGAGGACTCCGATAAGATCCTCGGATTAAATGTCGGTGCTGACGATTATCTTCCGAAGCCCTTCAATCCTCTTGAGCTTGTGGCAAGAGTTAAATCTCAGTTAAGAAGATATACCAAGCTTGGAAATATGGCCCTTGAATCACAGACCATTTATTCAGTGGGCGGTCTTGTAATCAATGATGATACCAAGGAAGTTACGGTGGATGATGAGCCCGTAAAGCTTACACCCATTGAATATAATATTCTTTTACTCCTTGTTAAAAATCAGGGAAGAGTATTTTCAATCGATCAGATCTATGAAAAAATCTGGAATGAACAGGCCTTCGGTGCAGATAATACCGTAGCGGTTCATATTCGTCATATCAGAGAAAAAATAGAGATCAATCCCAGAGAGCCCCGTTATCTTAAGGTTGTATGGGGAGTTGGTTATAAAGTAGACAAGATGTAGGGATAGCCGTGGGAAACAATAAAAAGAAAAGAAAATCCGAAGTAAACAGTGTCGGTTTTTTTACAAAAATCAAAAACAGTCTTTTGGTAAGAAAGTATGCGCTTATAGTGTTGCAATCTCTTTTTGCAACACTGATAGGGGTATGCTTTTTTTCTTACAGAGCATCGGGAGTTTTATATATAAATGATGCTTCTGCCGAGGTAACATCGGAAATCCCCTCTTTGGAACAGCTTCGAGGGGATTATTATGAATCGGAGATATTTAAAAAGAATTTCCTTCATGCGACGGAAAACTTAATAAGCTATGTCTATTTCAGAGATGAATTCGAAACAAAGGGTGAGTACGATCCCGAAAAGACCATTGATCTTACGGATTATATATCTGAAAGCGATGCGGATAAGTTTGACTATTCGGTTTTATATAATATTGCGGATATGGTTCGCTGGGGACAGGGCGGTATTGAAACAAAATACAGGACCTTCAGTACCATAGAAGAGTATTATGACTATTTTGAATATGGAAGCACTTTGACCGGCACGGATATCGATAAATTGATGTATGCATCTCCCGGTAAAGTCTATATGCTTAACTGTCTTGGAGACAGATATGTATCAACGGAAGGCTATACCTTAGGGCATTATGCATCCAATGAAGAAACCTATGACATATTATTAAATGCCTTTATTACGGCTGCCGAGACCTTATATCACGATCATACTCTTTATTTATCCTATAAAGAAAACTATGACACTGAAAAGACCAATATGCGATATGCATATACCGGAGGCTCAGGTTCCTTTAAAACATTTTACACCAATGTTGACGGCATAACCGACAAGTCTTCTCCCGAGAAAAAGAGAGATACCTTTAAGGGTATGGGTAAATATCTTTATTATTCTCAGAAGAGTCTGGACTTTTTAAATAATACGCCTCTTGAGTACGGTGAAATCAAGGATTATATCAATAGTAGATTCATTGATTTTAAAAGCGATGCGGAATTCTGGATCGCCCTTGATACGGAATTCCCCGTAGATGATGTTTTTGCATCCAATTACAGGGCTTTTAAGAATACAGCCGCATACATTCCCTGGCTTGTGCTTGTAGGCGCTCTTTCTCTTATCGGATTTGTGGGACTGTTTTTTGGAATAATCCTGAATGAAAAGAAGAGATATGAAACTGAAGATCACGAGAAGAGCTTAACCGATTTTGACAGACTTCCCATAGAAGTATCCCTGTTATTCTTTATATTGATGGTATTTATCCTGATAATCAGTGAGACCATGCTGGTATGGAATCTGTCCATATTTATGTCGGATACTTCCTTTAACCTTCCGTCCATAATGCTTCTTTTCGTGGATATGATCATACTCCTTTCTTTCTTTTACGGTTATGTAAAGAGAGTTATATATAAGAACTTCTGGGAGCAGAGTATTACATCACTTATCGCGCCTTTCTTTAAAAGGTACTATGACAGGATGAAGAAGAGGTGGTGGTTCTTTTACGATGATTCCAATATCATCGTAAGAACCTGGGTTACCTATTTATTGTTCCTTGTATTTAATGCATTCTGGGCGCTTATGCTGTTTTTCAGCAATCATCCCATTATCTCTTTTATCGTGCTGTTTGTCCTCGATATGGCAGTGGGATTTTTAATGTCCGAAAGAAACCGTCAGAGAAGAGATATTGTCGCAGGCATCCACAAGATCAATAACGGTGATTACGATTACCAGATAGAATTAAAGAAAATGCACGGAGAAAACCTGGCTTTGGCCGATGCCGTTAATGATATCGGACGAGGCATAAAGGATGCGGTTGATATTTCCATTAAGGATGAAAAGCTTAAAGCGAGCCTTATTACCAACGTATCCCATGATATAAAGACACCTTTAACATCCATCATCAATTATGTGGATCTTCTTAAGAGGGAAAATATTGATGATGAAAAGGTAAAGAAATATATTGCGGTTCTTGATGAAAAGAGTCAGCGTCTTAAGACACTTACCTTTGATCTGGTGGAAGCAAGCAAGATTTCCTCGGGAAATATTACCATGGAATTTGCAAGGCTTAATTTTATCGAACTCATAAGCCAGTCCATGGGTGAATTTGAAGAAAAATTTGCGGAACGCGGTCTTACTGTTGTGACCGATATTCCCAAGACTCCGGTATTTATAATGGCTGACCCCGGCAGACTTTGGCGTGTTATCGAAAATCTTTTTAATAATATTTTCAAATATGCGCTGGAAAATACACGAGTTTATCTTGATTTAACACTTGATACGGATAATAATGTTACAATGTCTGTTAAGAACATTTCCAAACAGCAATTAAACATTCCGGCGGAGGAGTTGACGGAAAGATTTATCCGAGGCGACGTATCAAGAAGTACGGAAGGGTCCGGCCTGGGACTTTCCATTGCCAAGAACCTTACAATACTTCAAAACGGAGAGTTCAATATCTTCCTGGAAGGAGATCTGTTTAAGGTTTCAATTACTTTCCCGACGGTGGAATGATCAGGAGTACTATTTTGGCCAATAATTTAAACAAAGAAAATGCAAATCATATTATTAAAAATGTAATACCCGGTTCTTTTGCCTACAAAGCGGGATTAAAACCCGGCGACGAGCTCATCTCAATCAACGGTGAGCCCATTGTTGATATTTTTGACTATAGATACAATATACTTTCCAAAAAGCTTGATATTGTCGTAAAAAGAAACGGTGAGGAGCTTTCGGTAGTTCTTTTTAAGGATTCCGACGATTCCGACCCGGGTCTTGAATTTGAAGGCGGTATTATGGACGAATACAGAAGGTGCAAGAATAACTGTATTTTCTGTTTCATTGACCAGATGCCTCCAGGAATGAGAAAGACCCTTTACTTTAAAGACGATGATTCAAGACTTTCTTTTTTACAGGGTAATTATGTGACTCTTACCAATTTGAGTGAAGCGGATGTGGAGAGGATCATTCGTTTCAGAATGGAGCCCATAAATATCTCTTTTCAGACTACCAATCCTGAACTTCGATGCAAAATGCTGAATAACCGCTTCGCGGGAGAATCCCTTAAGATCGTGGACCGTTTTTATGAAAATGAGATTGTAATGAACGGTCAGATAGTATTATGTAAGGGTGTAAATGACGGTGAAGAGTTACGTCGAAGCATTGAAGATCTGATGAAATATCTTCCGTATCTTGAAAGCGTTTCCGTAGTGCCCGTGGGCTTATCAAAATACCGCGACGGCTTATATCCGTTAGAATCCTTTACAAAAGAAGATGCCATTGAAGTCATCGATATGGTCGAACATTATCAGAAGATCACCTATGAACAGTATGGGCTTCATTTTATCCATGCAAGTGATGAATGGTATATTCTTGCAGGTCGTGAAATGCCTGAAGAAGAAAGGTATGACGGATACTTACAGCTTGAAAACGGCGTCGGTATGATCAGATTATTATGCGACGAATTTGATAATGCCTTTAATTCTTTTAAACCAAGCTTACTGAGAAAACTGTTTTTAAAGCATGAAGCCACTTTGGTCACGGGAAAGCTTGCATATCCCATCATGAAGCGATTTGCGGATATGGTCATGAATTCTTATCCCAAGGTAAAAATTGATGTGGTTGCCATCACCAACAACTTCTTTGGTGAAAAGATCACTGTCTCGGGACTTCTTACGGCTCAGGATATAATAGCCCAGTTAAAGGAAAGAGGCTATTATAAAACCGTAATGCTTCCGAACAATGTCTTAAAGGCGGACGAAGATATATTCTTAGATGACTTAAGCCTTAAAGAGTTCGAGGATTCTTTACAAGTAAAGACCTGCGTTGTAAAATCAAGCGGTCAAGAATTATTATATGCAATGCTGGGATTAATCTAGTATAATTTGATTAAGATTAAGTAAATGAGGATAGATATGTCAAATAAAAGAAAGCCCATAGTGGCAGTGGTGGGGCGCCCCAATGTAGGTAAATCCACATTGTTCAATGCCCTCGCCGGAGAAATGATCTCAATAGTAAAGGATACCCCCGGTGTTACAAGAGACAGAATATATGTTGATGTAAACTGGCTTGATTATTCATTTACTCTTGTTGATACAGGCGGTATCGAACCTGACAGTAATGATGTCATCCTTAAACAGATGCGTGAGCAGGCGGAAATGGCAATCGAAACAGCGGATGTCATTCTTTTTATGGTGGATGTAAAGCAGGGTCTTGTTGATTCCGATCAGAGAGTCTGTGATATGCTTCGCCGTTCCGGTAAGCCCGTATTACTGGTTGTCAACAAAGTGGATGACTTTAATAAATATATGCCCGATGTTTATGAGTTTTATAATCTCGGCATCGGCGATCCTTATCCCATTTCTTCGGTTAACAGACTGGGATTCGGCGATTTTCTTGATGAAGTTGTTAAGAATTTTAAGATCGACCCAAATTCCGATGAAGAAGATGACAGGATCAAGGTTGCCGTGATCGGTAAACCAAATGTCGGTAAGAGTTCACTTATTAATAAGATTCTCGGTGAAAACAGGCTTATTGTTTCCGATATTGCCGGAACCACAAGAGATGCCGTAGATACTGATGTGATCTATGAAGGCAAGGAATATGTATTCATCGATACAGCCGGTGTCCGTCGTAAAAAGAAGATTCATGAAGATTTAGAGCATTATATGATAGTAAGAACCGTAAGTGCCGTTGAAAGAGCGGATGTATGTGTTCTTATGATCGATGCAAAAGAAGGCGTTACCGAACAGGATGCCAAAGTTGCGGGAATTGCCCATGACCGTGGCAAAGCCATTGTGGTTGCTGTTAATAAGTGGGATGATGTTGAGAAAGACGATAAGACTATTTATCGATTTACTGAAAATGTGCGAAATGTCCTTTCATTTATGCAATATGCGGAGATCATATTTATTTCCGCAAAGACGGGACAGCGTATCAATAAGCTTTTTGAGACGATAGATGCCGTATATGAAAATCATAACATGAGAGTCGGCACCGGCGTTCTCAATGAGATCATGACCAAGGCAGTTGCCATGCAGCAGCCTCCCACGGATAAGGGTAAGAGACTTAAGTTATTTTATATTACCCAGGCATCCGTTAAGCCTCCCACATTTGTTATCTTTGTAAATGACAAGCAGCTTATGCATTTCTCATATACAAGATATATTGAGAATCAGATACGAGAGACTTTTGGATTTAAAGGAACACCCCTTCATTTCATCATAAGGGAGCGAAAGGAAGATAAGTAAAAATGGTACGGGTTTTATGCATTGTAATAGGGTATCTTTTCGGGATGATACAGACATCCTTCATCCTTGGAAAAATAAAGGGTATTGATATCAGAGAACATGGAAGCGGAAACGCAGGCACCACCAATACTTTAAGAGTACTCGGTAAAAAAGCCGGCCTCATTGTTTTCGTCGGGGATCTTTTAAAGTCCATCATAGCCCTTACTTTAGTGAGATTTCTGATCACGCCTTCATATCCTGAAATTAAATATTTGCTTTTATTTTATACAGGATTCGGCGCGGTGATCGGTCATAACTTTCCTTTCTATCTTAAATTTAAAGGAGGAAAGGGTATTGCAGCCACAGGCGGCATGATACTTTCACTGCACTGGATATTTGTCCCCTTTGGATTGTTTTTCTTTTTCGGAACCTTTTTCCTGACTCATTATGTGTCTCTTGGTTCCCTGATACTATATTTAACCTTCTTTATTGAGGTTGTATTATTCGGTCAGATGGGTATTTTCGAAGCCACTCAGCCGGTACTTTATGAAATATACGCAGTATGCTTTGTCATGATGGCAATGGCATATTGGAAACATAAAGATAATATTGTGCGTCTTCTTCATCACGAAGAAAGAAAGACTTATTTAACAAAAAAGAACGAAATTTAGGAGAAGAGTATGAAAAAAATCGGTATTATCGGCGCAGGTTCCTGGGGAATAGCTTTGGCAGCGCTTTTAGAAGAAAACGGACATGATGTTACTGTCTGGTCCAAATTTGAAGATGAAGTAAACATGTTAAAAGAAAACCACGAACATGTGACCAAGCTTCCGGGTGTTAAGTTATCTGAAAAGATAAAGCTTACCACCGATTTAAAGGGCACCATCGAATCTTGTGAGATCCTCGTAATGGCAGTTCCTTCTCAGTTTACAAGATCTACTTCCCATATGATGAAAGAATTTGTTAAGGATGGTCAGATCATTGTTAATGTTTCAAAAGGTATTGAAGATGTGACCTATAAGACTCTTTCCGAAATCATAGAAGAAGAGATACCAAATGCGGAAGTTGCTGTTATGTGCGGACCTTCCCATGCAGAAGAAGTGGGAAGAAAGATCCCCACTACAATAGTTGTGGGTTCTCATAAGAGAAGCATTGCGGAGACTCTTCAGAATGTATTTATGAATGATGTATTCAGAGTTTATACTTCTCCGGATGTTCTCGGCATGGAAGTGGGCTCTGCTCTTAAAAACGTCATCGCCCTTGCTGCCGGTATGTGTGACGGTCTTGGTTACGGAGATAATTCCAAGGCTGCTTTGATCACAAGAGGTATAGCAGAAATATCAAGACTTGGGATCGCTATGGGCGGTAAGGCCGAAACCTTCTTTGGATTAACAGGTATCGGAGATCTTATAGTAACCTGTCAGAGTAAGCACTCAAGAAACCGAAAGGCCGGAGAACTTATTGGACAGGGAAAAACCATGCAGGAAGCCATGGATGAAGTAAAGATGGTTGTTGAAGGTGTTTATTCCACAAAGGCTGCCATCGGTCTTGCCAAGAAATACAATGTTGAATTACCTATTATTGAACAGGTTAACGCCATTCTTTTCGAAGGAAAGGATGCCCGTTCAGCCGTAAACGAACTGATGCTCAGAGACAAAAAGATTGAGATAGAATGTTCCTTTCCGGAACATACTAACGACTGATAATAAAGCATGAAGTTGATTATTATCAAGATGGGAGAATACTTTGGAGAATAATTTTAAATCAACAGGCGAATATATCGCATCAGAAGAATTAATGTCATCCGTTAACATTGCTATGGCTCTTGAAAAGCCCCTTCTTATAAAGGGAGAGCCCGGCACGGGAAAGACAATGCTTGCAAAGGCAGTGGCCGATGCATTAAATAAAAAGCTTCTTGTGTGGAATATTAAATCAACTACAAAGGCTCAGGAAGGTTTATATACCTATGATACCATTCAGCGTCTTTATGACAGCCAGTTCGGTGGCGAGAATGTTGATGATATTTCCCATTATATTAAGCTTGGTAAGCTGGGAGAAGCCTTTGATTCCGATGAACAGGTAGTGCTGTTGATAGATGAAATAGATAAGGCAGATCTTGAATTCCCCAATGACTTATTATGGGAACTTGACCAGATGGAATTCTATATTTACGAAACCAAGAAAACCGTAAAGGCCAAGAAACGCCCCATCGTTATCATTACATCCAATGCGGAAAAAGAACTTCCGGATGCTTTTTTGCGTCGTTGCATTTTCCATTATATCGATTTCCCCAATCAGGAACTCATGGAAGAAATCGTAAAGACCCATGTTCCTGATATTGAAGAGAAAATGCTAAAGAATGCCATGGATACTTTTTATGAAATAAGATCCTATTCTCAGTTACGTAAAAAGCCCGCAACCAGCGAACTCATTGACTGGCTCAATGCCATGATGATAGGCGGGATCGATCCGGATATCATCAGAAAAGAGCTTCCTTTTGTGGGAGTGCTTATTAAAAAAGACGAAGATTTGGAAGTTATAAGAAGAAGGGTAGACTGATAATTGTTTTCTAAATTTTTCTATACATTAAAGGCCAAAGGTCTTGATGTATCATTAAGCGAATGGATAACTTTAAATCGTGCTGTTTCCATGGGCCTTGAAGGCACCAGTCTTACAGGGTTTTATTATGTTGCCCGTGCAATCTTAGTTAAAAACGAAACTGATTTTGATAAATTCGATCTTGCCTTTGAAGAATGTTTCAAAGGCATAAAATCCGATAATGCAAATATTACTGACAGAATGCTTGAATGGCTGGATAAATCCGAAATGATGGAGCTCCTTCATGAAGAGGAGCGCTTCTGGCTTAATCAACAGGAAGATCTTCATATCGACAAAGAAGATGTGGAGACCAAATTCAAGGACAGACTTAAAGATCAGGATTCCGAACATAACGGCGGTAATTACTGGATAGGTACCATGGGTAAAACCAGCTTTGGTAACATGGGTGGCAATATCGGAGGGATCCGTGTAGGCGGTACAACCGGTTATCAATCGGCCTTTGCCGTGGTGGGAGCGAGAAAATATAAGGACTTCCGCGATGACAAAATGCTTGATAACAGGCAGTTTCAACTGGCATTTCGCAAACTGCGTCAGTTTTCATCAAAACTTGATATTCCCAAAACAGAACTTGATATTAATAAAACCATAGATTCCACCTGCAATAACGGCGGATATTTAAAGATTGAAATGGAACGCCCGAGAAAGAATGCCGTAAAGCTTCTTTTGCTTATGGATTCTGGCGGAACCATGATCCCCTTTACAAAGCTTTTAAACGAGCTTTTTCAGGCTATTCACAAGTCCAATCATTACAAGGATGTTAAATGTTATTATTTTCATAATTGTATATATGCTAAAATGTATAAGACACCTGAATGTGAAAACGGTGACTGGATAGATACGGAGTGGATGTTTCGAAATATCGATTCCGACTATAAGGTCATTATCGTAGGTGACGCAGCCATGGCTCCGGAAGAGTTTTATTCAGAAACCGGTAATTACAGAGGACCCAACGGGGGTCTGACCGGTGAACAGTGGCTTCTTTTGCTTAAACAGCATTACAAGAAAGTGGTTTGGCTTAATCCTAAGATGGCTCCGGGGGAGGCCCCTTGGAGAGAAGTTGAAACCGCTGTAAAGAAGATTTTTCCGATGTATAAACTCACAGTTGAAGGCTTAAACGAAGCCATGGTTAAGCTTATGACCAGATAGGAGAATAGCATCTATGGAAAAGGTTATGATTGTTGACGACAATATGGCCAATCTTATTATGGCAAGAAAAACCCTTGAAGACATTTATGAGGTTATTCCCGTAAGCAGCGGAATATCGGCTCTTGAATGTTTAAATGATATGCCGGAGCTTCCGGATCTGGTACTTCTTGACGTGGATATGCCCAATGTCAACGGCTTTCAGGTAATCTCTGAGATGAAAAACAAAAAGAAACTGATGGATATTCCCATTATTTTCTTAACAGCTCAGGATGATGATATTACAGAACTTGAAGGTTATAACCTGGGTGCTTCCGATTATATTAAAAAACCCTACACGGCCAATCTTTTAAAGAAGCGTGTGGACATTCAGATACAGCTTATTCGGCAGAAGAGAAAGCTTGAGGAATATACAGGCAATCTTGCTTCAAGCGTGCAGGATAAGGTTAAAAAGATCGTGGAACTTCAGTATTCCATAGTGGAAATGTTCGTGGACATGATGGAAAAGCGTGACAGCTTTGCCGCTCAGCATGCAAAACGTGTTGAGAAGGACATGGACTTATTCTTAAGTGCTCTGATGAGAAAGGGTGATACGGGCTTTACGGCCGACGACTGCGCCACCATAAGCTTTGCATCGAAAATACATGATGTGGGAAAGCTGTGCTTATTAGACAAGTATTTACTTTCAGGTGAGAACGGCAGCGCTTTTGAGATAGAAGCCGTAAAAACCCATACAACTCTCGGAGCGGATACCATTTCTAAAATCACACAGTTATCCAATAACTCCAATAATTTTTTAAAGTATGCTCAGAATATGTGCAGGTCTCATCATGAAAACTGGGACGGGACGGGGTATCCCGACAAGCTTTCACAGACCGAAATTCCTTTGGAAGCACGTATGCTTGCAATAGTAAATACCTATGATAATTTAAGATATTCGATCAACAATGGCAAACAGCTTACACATCAGGAAGCTGTTATGAAGATCAAATTCTCCAAATTTACTTTGTTTGATCCGGATCTTGTCGATCTTTTTTTGGAAATAGAATGGGACATTGCATCACTTAATCCTTGATTTTGACGGTGCAGGACATGAATCTTTTCGTTTCAACTTTCTTTGGCGATCAAATATCGCCGGATGAAAAACTTTATAACTTCGCCACATTGCTGATCGCCGCATTCAGTACTCTGTTTGCGTCTTTGGGTGTGATGTTTCTTGTGCCGGTAGGTGTCTGCGGCATGTTCTTTTTCATGTCCGTTGTTTTGATCTCATTCGTATATATAAATACTAAGATTCATAAAACATTACTTTTTACCATACTGGAATTATGCTTATTTAACTTCTTTGCGTACCCTTATGTATTTCTTAAATACGGCAGTCTTTCCGTAGATATTCCCATTTATTTTATAGTTGGCCTTGTATATGCGCTGGTCCTCTTAAACGGTGTGATCAGAGCAGTCTATTTTACGCTGCAGTTTCTTGTTGATATTATTCTTATCTATTATGTATTTCTTGTCCGTGGAAATATAAGCACGGATTATGGGGTGGAATACTATTTAAGGATCGAATGTGCTGTTATATTCGTCGGAGTTTTGACGGCCCTTCTTCTCAGATACAGAATGAATATGCTTTCAAGGGAATTCGCCCTTCGCGAAGCGGAGAGAGAAAAGGCCAAGGAGGTTTCTTTTGCCAAGGATATGTTTCTTGTTAATGTATCCCATGAAATAAGAACCCCTTTAAATGCCATCATCGGTACTTTAGATATGTTATCCGATTCCGATGTTTCAAACAGAGTCAAGGATATGATCTGTAACATATCAAATGCAAGCCATGCGCTATTATCAATAACTTCGGATCTGCTTAATTTTTCAAGAATAAATTCAGATTATCTTTCGACGGTGGAAGAACGGTTTGATATGTCTTACATGCTTAATGACATTGTGAATCTCATTAATGTACGTTTAATGGATACAAATGTTGATTTTAAGGTTTATGTAAACGCAGCTCTTCCGAAAATCGTGGTAAGCGATCAGGGTAAGCTTCGTCAGCTGATCATCTACATGCTTACCAATTCCATGAAGAATACGGAAAGAGGTTATATTGATCTGTCCGTGGATTTTGATTACAGAGCAAGCGATCTTATTTATCTTAAGATCATGGTTTCCGATACCGGCAATGAAATACCTTCGGATATTCTTTCAAGCATCATGGCCATGGATGAGGAACGATTTAATTCCTATGACGAAGGCGACAGCAATTTCTTAAATCTCATTATGTGCATGAAAATATGTAAGTCCATGCGAGGTTCTTTTACATGCGGCTGCGAGCTTAGCGGCGGCTCCGCCTTCACTGCGGAGATTCCTTTAAAACTGGAGGTTCCCAACATAGGCGGTATCATAGGAAGCCTCAATGAAGATGTATGCGTTAACTATTTTGTTTCCGATGATTACAGAGGCAATTTAAGAGAAATATTAAATTCCATGGATGTCAGATGTCACGGAGTCATTAATTTAAGTGAATTCTTAAAAGCCATAGAAAGAAACGACTGCGACTATTTTATAGTTGATTCGGCTATCTACGAATCAATAAAAGAAGAACTTACGAATTCGGGACTTGAATGGCATAAGCTTGTGGTAATTGCCGATGATAACTATTCCTATGCGGATGAACCCTTTGAATATGTTCTTACTAAGCCTGTCAGCGTATTAAACCTTACGGATTTATTTAATCACACACTGAATTATGCAATTCGCCATCAGAGCTTCCGCGGAAGTTTTGAAATACCCGATGTTTCCATTCTGGTGGTGGATGATAATCTTGTGAATCTCGATGTGGCTGCGGGACTTCTTGAAAAATACTCACCGAAGATCATTACAGCCTCAGGCGGAAAAGAAGCTTTGGTGGCACTTGAAACAGAAGATGTGGATCTCATTTTACTTGATTATATGATGCCTGATATGGACGGAATCGATACATTAAAAGCTATCAGGGCTCTTCCCGATGAAAAGTATAAAGAAATACCCATAATCGTGCTGACTGCCAATGTGGTAAGCGGCGCAAGAGAAATGTTTATGGAAGCCGGTTTTGATGATTATCTTTCAAAACCCATTGAAATAGAAAAGTTTGAAAAGATGCTTGTTTCATTCCTGCCTCCGGATAAGGTAAGATACAAAGCCTGAAAGGAAATATCATGTTCGGTTTTTTTAAGAATATAAGTCATAATCCAAAAACTGAATACAATATTTACAGCGATACCTTTGAGAAAACCGTGGCGTTAATGGGCTTTTTAACCATGTTTCCTTTGATTTTCTATAACTTCCTGTTTAAAGAATCAAAGATTCTGGTGTCAATCTTCTGTGTGACGATCCTGTTTTCTTTTTCCATGTACTACATTGTCAGGGAAAGAGGAAGGCATCGCCTTGTGGCTATCATTTTTTCTTTATATATCGTTATGTTTCTGTTCCCTGCCTTTATGCAGATGAACAATGATACCAAAAGCGCCATTCCTTTATTTGTCGTGGCCTTTATCATGGTTATTTTCGTTTCAGTTAATAATAAGGACATAATCTGGCTTGTCATTCTTTCTTTTTACTATCTGACCTATACCTTTTTAAAGGATTATCTGTGGGGTGAAAGAAGCCATGTTGTGGAATCACCGACTCTTTACTTTGTGGGCTTCGTATTTTCTTTTACATGTGTTGCTTTTTCAATTGTATATATTTTCCATGCTCAGGAAAAGAATTATGCCAGGGCAAAAGAAGATATTATTAAAAGCCATGAAGTCATAGATTCCATGGGAGAAGCCAAATCAAGATTTCTTGCATCAATGTCCAATGAAATAAGAACTCCCATGAACTCCCTCATCGGCATGGCTGAGGTCATGCTTTCCGAGGAAATGTCGGAAGAAGACAGAAATGATTTACTTATCATTAAGGAATCTTCCTATGATCTCCTTGATATTATTGATGATGTTTTGACCTATTCAAAGCTTGATTCAGGCAAATTAAAGTTAAGTATCGTGGAAATGAGCTTTGATGACATGATGAACCAGATTCTTGATTCCATTGCCGTCATGGTTAATCAGAAAAGGATAAGGATCAGAGTGGATCTTGATAATGACATTCCCAAAGTGGTTTTGGGTGATGATCTTAGGATCAAGCAGATCTTTATGCGTCTTCTTTTTATATCTCTTCAGTTGACAGATAACGGACGTATCATGATTTCCGTTAAAAGCGAGAAGACGGAAGATGGCAGAGTTAAATTCACATGTTCCGTTTCCGATACAGGCGCGGGCTTATCCAAGGCGGATCTTGATGCGATATATGAAGCTTATGATACCTATGATTCGAGACAGAATTCCAATTTAAAGGGTATTTGCCTTAAGTTTTCTATTTGTAAAAAGCTTCTTGAATTAATGGGTGGTGAAATTGATATCAGGAGCATAAGCGGTGTGGGTCTTGATACCACATTCTGCTTTACACTTGATATTGTTGATGACACCCCCATGGTTTCCGTTGCGGATTCCGATAAGATAAAGGCTCTTATCTATGTATATGACGATAAAGAGCTTACCTTCTGGAAGAATCTTATGGACGGTTTTAAGATAAGGCCTTTCTATGCAAATTCCTATTTTGCTTTTGAAAAGGCAATCACAAATACCAGATATGATTATGTATTTATTCCAAAAGAAGCATATCCCAATGTTTCAAATGTAATCTCATCTTATAAGATCAGTGAGGAAACCTATGTGGTAGCAGGTGCCCAGGACCTTTATGGTGACTTCGACAAATGCCGTATTGTAAGACGTCCCATTAGCAGTCTCAACATGGGTAAGATCCTTAACGGAAACTGGAAGCCCGAAGATTATGTACAAAAGACAAGGGAAACCGAATATGACGGAAAGGATGCAAGGATCCTTGTTGTTGATGATAACAGCGTAAATCTTAAGGTTGCTTCAGGTATTTTCTCTCATTATAAGATCGATATCGATATGGCAAGAAGCGGAGAGGAAGCTTTAAGAAAGCTTGAAAACAAGAATTACCATCTGGTTCTTATGGATATGGTAATGACGGGAATAAGCGGGATTGAGACTCTTAAGATCATGCGCGCATCCGAAAACAGGAATATGCGTGATGTGCCTGTTATCGCATTAACGGCATCGACAGGTGGAAATGTCCGTGAAGAGATCCTGGATCAGGGTTTCCAGGAGTATCTTGCAAAGCCTATTAAGACAAGATATTTAACCCAGTGCCTTGTTAAATTCCTGCCTCCGGATGTATTTAAAAAGATAGTAAGAAAACCCGAACCCGAAAAGAAGCAAAGCCGGGATCTTACCAAAGAAGAGAATAAGCTGATTACCGAAAAGGGCTTAGCCAATATCGGATATAATGAAGATTCATATTGCGCAATACTTAATACCTACTACAGTGAAGGTATGCGTAAACTTACGGATCTTCCCGGATATCTTGAAAACGGCGAAATATCCTTATTTACTACGGACGTTCACGGTATCAAGTCTTCAAGCGCAAGCATCGGTGCCATGACGGTATCTCTTATGTTTAAAGAACTTGAATTTGCCGGGAAAGATAAAGATACAGATTATATAAATGCCCATTATGAGCCCTATAAAGAAGCATTTCTTAAGATCCTTGAAGATGTTAAGACCTACTTAACCGACAGGGGGAAATTTGAATATAAAGAAGCCGCTGCGGAAGCCGATATTATTAAGAATATGGAAGAAGAGATACTTAATATGGAGACTCTCAAAGCCTTTAAGGATGCTGTTGACAAGATGAATCTTAAAGAAGGCGACCGCATTATGGAAGAAATGTCCGGAAAGAATTACGGCAGTGACAATGAATTCTTTGAAAAGATAAAGAAGGCTTATGAGATGTTTGATTTTCACGAGGTTAAGGCTCTTCTCAATGAAAAGTTTTCCTGACAATATTGACATTTTTACATAGCTTTGCTATTGTAACCATGTTAAAAGCTGTGAAAGGAACAAGTACCCTTTAATAAAATCCTTCAGAGAGAAGCCGGCAGGTGAAAGGCTTTGGAACTTATTTAAGGAGAATACATCCCGGAGCTGTGGGCTGAAGGGCTTAAGCCTCTAGGTTACACCGTGGTAACTGCACGTTACAGCAGTTGGGTTTCACATTATGCTGAACCTGCGGAGGCCGATCATGTGAGTGATCGGTGAATAAGGGTGGTAACACGAGAGAAATCCCGTCCCTGGTAATATTAATTGCCGGGGACTTTTTTATTCCTCGGTTTTGAATCCGAAAAAAAGAAAGGAAACAAAAATGGGAATCTATGAAGAACTCATTGAGCGAGGATTACTTGCTCAGGTTACGGATGAAAATGTTATCCGTGACATGATAAACAGCGGTAAAGCAACATTCTATATCGGTTTTGACTGTACTGCCGATTCACTTACAGCAGGCCATTTCATGGCACTTACTCTTATGAAGAGATTGCAGATGGCAGGAAACAAGCCTATAGCTCTTATCGGTGGCGGTACCACAATGATCGGTGACCCCTCCGGAAGAAGTGATATGAGAAAGATGCTTACAAGAGAGGATATCGATCATAATGCTGCCTGCTTTAAGAAGCAGATGGAAAGATTTATAGATTTTTCCGACGGGAAAGCTCTTATGGTCAACAATGCAGACTGGCTTATGAATCTTAACTATATTGAATTGTTAAGAGAAGTCGGCGCATGCTTCTCCGTTAATAACATGCTTAGAGCAGAATGCTACAAGCAACGTATGGAGAAGGGATTAAGCTTCCTTGAATTCAACTACATGATCATGCAGTCCTATGACTTCTATTACATGTTCCAGAAATACGGCTGTAACATGGAATTCGGCGGAGACGATCAGTGGAGTAACATGCTGGGCGGTACCGAACTTATCAGAAGAAAACTCGGTAAGGATGCTCATGCCATGACAATCACCCTTCTTACCGACTCTCAGGGTAAGAAGATGGGTAAGACAGCCGGTAATGCGGTATGGCTCGATCCCAATAAGACATCACCCTTCGAATTCTTCCAGTACTGGAGAAATGTTGATGATGCCGATGTTATTAAATGTATCAAGATGCTTACCTTCCTTCCTCTTGATGAGATCAAAAAGATGGAAACCTGGGAAGGCGCAGAATTAAATAAGGCAAAAGAAATCTTGGCATATGAATTAACCAATATGGTACATGGCGAAGAAGAAGCAAAGAAAGCTCTTGAAGGCGCAAGAAATCTTTTCTCCGGCGGTGTGACGGAAAACATGCCTACCGCAGAGATCTCTGAAGAAGATTTAAGAGACGGTTCTATCGACTGTATTTCACTTCTTGTTAAATCAGGACTTGTTCCCACAAGAAATGAAGGAAGACGTGCGATTGAACAGGGCGGCGTTCTTGTTAACGATGAAAAGGTTACGGATATTAAGGCTTCCTTTACAAAAGAAGATATTTCATCAAAAGATTTTATCTTAAAGCGTGGTAAAAAGAACTTTAGAAAGATTATCTTCAAATAGTTTTTAAGCTCTCTGATTTTTCAGAGAGCTTTTTATTTCGTTTCTTTCAATACATAATCCCGCAAATATGATAATATTAATCTGGAGGTAATACCATGGACGACAAACAATTGATGGAATGCGCTTTAAAGATGCGTGATATGTCATATTGTCCCTATTCCGGTTTTTCCGTAGGGGCTGCATTACTTACTGAATCCGGTAAGATCTATACGGGATGCAATATCGAAAATGCCGGTTTTTCTTCAACCAACTGCGCCGAAAGAACCGCTTTTTTTAAAGCAGTTTCAGAAGGAGAGCAAAAATACAAAAAAATAGCCATTGCAGGAGGAAAAAAAGGTGAGGCTCCGACAGAGTATACATACCCTTGCGGTGTATGCCGTCAGGTTATGAAGGAATTCTGCAATGATTCTTTTGAAATAATCTCTGTCATAACTACTGAAGATTTTACTAAAAAAACCTTGGGAGAACTGTTTCCGTTTGGCTTCGGCCCGGATAATCTTTGATTATGGAATATATCATTTTTTTCTCGGTCCTTTTATTAATACTGGCATTTATTCTTGTTCGCGAATTCTTTGTTTTAAGGAAGCGTGAAAAATACATTCTTCAAAAAATAGACGAGGATTTTCATACCAAGATTGAAAAAGAATACGAACCGCAGGATTTAAGTATCATTAAACGCTATTTTGAAAGAAGGAGAACGGAAAACTCCGTTGATGATATTACGGCATCTGATTTAGATATGGACAGGCTGTTTGCTTCTTTCAACAAATCAAATTCTCAGATGGGTTCCGAGTATTTTTATTATATGCTCCGCACCATGAATTTCGACGAAGATTATTTAAATAAACTTGATCTAAAGACGGAATCCTTGAGAAAAGATCCTGAAACAAGAAAAAAGCTTTCTGTAACATTTTATAAGATCGGGTCCCTTAGAAAGTATTCTTTGTTTGATTGCCTTGATCTGCTTTCGGAAGGTGAAAACCCGGGGCTTATTTCCGATTATTTAAGCATAATACTTTTTGTATTAAGCATTGTTTCCATATTCTTTATTAAGGATTTAGGCATTATTTTTCTCGTTTCCGTATTTATTTACAATATATTTTCTTATTACAGGAAAAGAGGAGAGATAGAGCCTTACATTATTTCTTTTTCATATATCATGAAGCTTATGGATAATGTGAAGGCAGTCGAAAATCTCAATCTTCCTTGTTTCGATGCGGAAAAAGAAATTCTTTCAGAGAATGTTAAAAGACTTAATAAACTTAATTATTATTCTTTTTTCATTAATAAGGGAAATTCCTCCATAGGTCTTGGAAATCCCTTTAGTATCATAATGGATTATTTAAGGATGCTTCTGCATCTTGATATTATTTCTTTTTACAGAATGAAAAAACTGGTTCTTTTTAACCGTGAAAGCATTGAATCCCTTTATAATACCCTCGGATTTATGGAAAGTCTTATTTCCGTTGCATTTATAAGAGAGAATTATGATGTGACTCTTCCTGAAAAAGGCGATGGTATAAATGCAAAGGGGCTTTACCATCCCTTGATAGCTGAACCTGTTAAGAATTCAATCGATACGAAGAAAAGCATATTGCTTACAGGCTCCAATGCATCGGGTAAGTCCACATTTTTAAAGGCAGTGGCCATAAATGCGCTTTTTGCAAGGACGATCCATACTTGCTTTGCAGACAGCTTTTTGATCGATTCCTACCATGTATTTTCTTCCATGTCATTAAGGGACGATCTTTCCGGAAATGACAGCTATTTTATGGTAGAGATAAAGGCTATTAAGAGGATCATTGATTTTATAAACAATAATCCCGGCGAAAAGACGCTATGTTTCCTTGATGAAGTATTACGCGGTACCAATACCGTTGAGAGAATCGCCGCAAGTACGGAAATACTTAAAAGTCTGTGCGAAAGAGCGCTTTGTTTTGCGGCAACTCATGATATAGAGCTTACGCGAATATTGAAAAACGAATTTTCAAATTATCATTTTGATGAGATCATAGAAAATGACGATGTTCTTTTTGAATATACATTAAAAGAAGGCCCGGGAGATACAAGAAATGCCATCAGGCTTCTTAGTATCATAGGCTTTGATAAATCGATCATCGATAAAGCTACAAAGAACGCGCTTAATTATATCAATACCGGTGAATGGCAGGTCAAATAATATGAAGGTAACTATTTATTCCGATGGTTCTTCCCGCGGAAATCCGGGTCCCGGAGGCTACGGAACAATTGTAAGATATGTGGATCCCAAGGGAGAGATCCACGAACTTGAAATAACTGAAGGATTTAAACTTACAACCAACAACAGAATGGAACTTTTAGGATGTATAAAGGGGCTTGAAGCACTGATAAAGCCTTGTGACGTCTGTGTCATTTCTGATTCAAAGTATTTAACCGATGCCTTTAATTTAAACTGGGTCGATAAATGGAAGAAGACCAATTTTAAGAATGGTTCGGTACTTAATAAAGATCTGTGGCTCAGGCTGTTTAAAGCGATGGAGCCTCATAATGTTTCTTTTACCTGGGTTAAGGGACATGCGGGACATCCCGAAAATGAGCGATGCGACAAAATGGCTACGGAAAGCGCCGACGGTGATAGATTAAAAGAAGACGAAGGATATGTTAATCAGGTGAATCATGGCTAAAAAATACGGACAGAAGCACAAATTAATAACATTACTTAAGATTCTTGAAAATGAGACCGACGAGAATCATAAACTGAATGCCCAGGCTTTGATCGAGAAGCTTGCGTCTTTCGATATTTCTGCAGAAAGAAAAAGTATTTATTCCGATGTTGATACTCTGAGAGAGCTTGGCTATGAAATAATACTGGACAGCAATAAAACGGACGGCGGATATTATCTTGCGGAAAGAAGCCTTGAAAAATACGAACTTACACTTCTTGTAGATGCCGTTTCGTCTTCGCGCTTTATTACTGAAAAGAAGACCCGTGAACTTATAAAGAAACTTGAAGGACTTCTTTCAAAATATGATGCAAAAGACCTGGAACGTGAAGTTTACGTTGCAAACAGGATCAAGTCCGGTAATGAATCTGTTTATATAACCGTTGATATTATTCATAAGGCTGTTTCTTTACGTAAGAAGATCAGCTTTAAATACTGCGAATACAATTTAAACAAAGATCTTGTACCGAGACGGGACGGAAAAATATATTCCGTAAGTCCCATCGCCCTTATCTGGGATGATGAATACTATTATCTTGTGGGTCTTGATGAGGATGTTGATAAGATACGTCATTACAGAGTTGACAAGATGAAGGGAGTTGATATTTCTTCCGATGATATTTCCGAGGATGCAAAGCGGGATTTTGATCCTGCCATGTACAGTAACAAGACCTTCGGCATGTTCGGCGGAACGGAAGAGACGGTCACGCTTATGTTCCCTGAAAACATGGTGGGAGTTGCGGTGGACCGCTTTGGCAAGGATATTTCCATAAGAAAAGTACATGACGGAAGCTTTTTTACTTTCAGAGCGAATGTCATGGTATCGAATCAGTTTTTCGGCTGGATCACGGGACTGGGCTCCGAAGTGCAGATCATGGCACCAGAATCCGTGAGAAGCGCCTATAAAAAATTTATTGAAAGAACCCTTTCTAATTATTGACACATTATTGTATAAAGCCTATACTAAAAACACAAGATATTGTGCTTTTTTGTACATGACTATAGATCTCGAGGAAATATCTTCGGGATTTATTATGTTTGATTATATTTTTTATAGGAGGGTAAAATGGGTTCAGCTACAAAAGAAACGGATCTAAAGGACATTGATTACAGCGTAAAGTTTAAGCCTGAGAAAGAAGTCTGGGTTGTTAAAAAGGATGGCAGCCGAGAAATTTTTAATATTCAGAAGGTAATAAATGCTGTGGCAAAGAGCGCCTACAGAGCCCTTACCAAATTTACCAATGAAGATAATGAAAATATCTGCAAATATGTGATAGAACGTGTGGATGACATGGGCATGGATGAGATTCCCATTCCCGTGATGCATAACATAGTTGAATCCGCACTTGAAGAGGTAAAGCCCATTGTAGCAAAGAGCTACAGGGACTACAGAAACTATAAGCAGGATTTCGTAAGAATGCTGGATGACGTATATAAAAAGAGTCAGTCCATTATGTATGTCGGCGATAAGGAAAATGCCAATACCGATTCAGCACTCGTATCCACAAAAAGAAGCCTGATCTTCAATCAGTTAAATAAGGAACTGTATCAGAAATTCTTTATGACCACGGAAGAAATACAGGCTTGTCGTGACGGTTATATTTACGTGCATGATATGTCTGCAAGAAGAGATACCATGAATTGCTGTCTTTTTGATGTGGAATCAGTTTTAAAGGGTGGCTTTGAAATGGGTAATATCTGGTATAACGAACCCAAATCCCTTGACGTAGCCTTTGACGTTATCGGCGATATCGTATTAAGCGCCGCAAGTCAGCAGTACGGCGGATTTACCGTACCAAGTGTTGACCTTATTCTGGAACCCTATGCTGAAAAGAGCTATGAAAAAGCTTTAAATAAATACAGAGATTTAGGCGTTAATGAAGAACGCTGTGAAGAAGAAGCTCTTAAGGATGTTGAACGCGAATTCGAGCAGGGATTCCAGGGCTGGGAATATAAATTCAATACCGTTGCTTCATCAAGAGGTGACTATCCCTTCATTACCGTTACGGCAGGTACCGGTACAGGCAGATTCGCACGTCTCGGCACCATTAAGATGCTCGATGTAAGAAGAAAGGGACAGGGCAAGAAGGAATGTAAGAAACCCGTTCTTTTCCCTAAGATTGTATTCTTATATGATGAAAATCTTCACGGACCCGGAAAAGAACTTGAAGATGTCTTTGAAGCAGGCGTAAGATGTTCCGCAAAAACCATGTATCCCGACTGGCTTTCCCTTACAGGTAAAGGATATGTTGCCAGCATGTATAAAAAATATGGCCGTATCATTTCCCCCATGGGCTGCAGAGCGTTCCTGAGCCCCTGGTATGAAAGAGGCGGCATGCATCCCGAAGATGATGACGATAAGCCCATTTTCGTTGGACGTTTTAACATCGGTGCCGTATCACTTCATCTTCCCATGATCTTAGCAAAGGCCCGCAAGGAGAGTAAGGATTTCTACGAGGTACTTGATTATTATCTTGAATTGATAAGACAGTTACATATACGTACATATGCTTATCTTGGCGAGATGCGTGCATCGACCAATCCTCTTGCTTACTGTGAAGGCGGATTCCTGGGCGGTCACTTAAAGCTTACAGATAAGATCAAGCCCATACTTAAAGCTGCTACAGCTTCTTTTGGCATTACCGCTCTTAATGAACTTCAGGAGCTTTATAACGGAAAGTCCCTTGTGGAAGACGGACAGTTTGCACTTGAAGTTATGGAATATATAAATAAAAAAGTAAATCAGTTTAAGGAAGAAGACGGTAACCTTTATGCAATCTACGGAACTCCCGCAGAGAACCTTTGCGGTCTGCAGATCAAACAGTTCCGTAAGAAATACGGCATAATTGAAGGCGTAAGTGACAGAGAATATGTAAGCAATTCTTTCCACTGTCATGTAACGGAAGATATTACACCCATCGAGAAGCAGGATCTTGAAGAAAGATTCTGGAATCTCTCAAACGGCGGTAAGATCCAATATGTAAAATATCCCATTGATTACAATATCGATGCGGTTCGTACACTTATAAGACGTGCCATGGATATGGGATTCTATGAAGGTGTTAACCTTTCACTTGCTTACTGTGATGACTGCGGTCATCAGGAACTTGAGATGGATGTCTGTCCCGTATGCGGAAGCAGAAATCTTACAAAGATCGACCGTATGAACGGATATCTTTCTTATTCGAGAGTCCATGGTGATACCAGACTTAATGATGCCAAGATGGCAGAAATAGCTGAAAGGAAATCGATGTAACAATGCGTTATCATAATATAACCCATGACGACATGAAGAACGGAGACGGTCTGAGAGTCGTACTTTGGGTGGCAGGCTGCAATCATTGCTGCAAAGGCTGTCAAAACCCCATCACCTGGGACGCGGACGGCGGTTTGCTTTTTGATGAAGAAGCTAAAAAAGAAATATTCGATCAACTTGATAAATCATATATATCCGGTATTACCTTCAGCGGAGGAGATCCCCTGCATCCTGCAAACAGACTGGATGTAAGAAATCTCTGCATTGAGATAAAGGAAAAATATCCCGATAAAACAATCTGGCTTTATACCGGCGATTCCTGGGAAGATATTTATGAATATCCCATCATGCAATATCTTGATGTAGTGGTGGATGGAGAGTTTAAGATCGATCTGTTGGATGTAACCCTTATGTGGAAGGGCAGTAAAAACCAGAGAGTGATCGATGTTAAGAAAACCCTTATGAAAGAAGATAAGAGTGTTCCCGTTCTTCATTGTAAGGATTATTACGAAGCGCCCATTAAAAGTGCTGAGGAAACGGGAGAGGGAGTTAAATATGGAACGAGTTGCACGTTTTGAGAAAGTAAGTGAAAAAAGGTTTTTGGAAGATTTTAAGGATACCTTCCCTCATTTTGAAGATGATGAGATAAAGAAGATATATGATAATATAAAGCTTCCTGAGAGAGCCACATATAAAAGTGCGGGTTATGATATCAATATGCCGATAACCGTTATTCTTGAACCCGGCCGCACTGCAAAAATTCCTACAGGCATCAGAGTTTCCATGAGGGAAGATTATGTATTCATGCTCTATCCAAGATCCGGTCTCGGATTTAAATATCGTCTTCAGTTAAATAATACGGTGGGTATAATTGATGCCGACTATTATGAATCCGATAACGAAGGACATATTTTCGTAAAGGTTACCAATGATACCAACGAAAATAAGGTGGTTACCTTAAAAGAAGGTACAGCCTTCTGTCAGGGGATATTTATGCAGTATGGCATAACCGAGGATGATGAAGTCGAAACAAAAAGAAACGGCGGATTCGGCAGTACTACGGGAAGCAAATAATATATAAATAAATCACTGTGTATTTTAATAGGCTTTGATTGAATAAAACTCATTGTGGTGTTATCATATTTTTATACTAATATGGAGGCACTGCGATGAGTTTTTTGATTGGAACAGATTCAACAGCCGATTTACCCAAGAAATTTATAGAAGAAAACAATCTGAGTATTCTTTCTTTATCCTATACCATAAAGGGTACTACCTATGGTAAGGGTAACGATCTGGATGATAAATCCTTTTACAATATGATGCGAGAAGGAAATATTCCCACCACTTCACAGGTTAATTATCAGGAAGCAAAAGAAGGCCTTGAGATGATGGCAAAAGAATCAAAGGAGATCCTTTATCTTGCATTTTCATCCGGACTTTCCGGAACCTGCAACAGTGTGAGCGTTGCAGCTCGTGAATTAATGGATGATGATCCCGGTCTTAATATTATTGTTATCGATACTTTGGCAGCTTCCCTCGGTGAGGGTCTGTTGGTTTATCTTGCATGTAAGATGCGTAATGAAGGAGCAAGCCTTAAGGATACCGCCGATTATATAAAGAGCCATAAGCTTAATCTTGTACATATGTTTACCGTTGATGATCTGAATCATCTTTACAGAGGCGGAAGAGTTTCCAAGGGTACAGCCATCGTAGGAACCGTTTTAAATATAAAGCCTATTCTTCATGTAGATGATGAAGGCCATCTTATCAATATCGATAAGGTGAGAGGAAGAAGAAAATCCCTTATTGCTCTTGCAGATTACATGGAAAAGAAGATAGGAAGCTTCAGAGATAAGAATGAAGTCTTCTTTATCTCCCACGGTGACTGCCTCGAAGATGCGGAATTTTTAAGAGATGAGGTTTCAAGACGTTTCGGAATTAAAGATTGCACCATAAATATAATCGGACCCACCATCGGAGCTCATGCAGGCCCCGGAACAGTGGCGCTCTTTTTCTTAGGTGATGAAAGATAATAATGGAGGACTTGAATGTTAGGTTATAAGCAAACATTAAGAATATGCCTTTTGAGTTACCTGGCAGTTTTGCTTTCACACATTATCTATGCTTTTTGGGAGGGAGCAGGCATCGGCAGACTGGTTCTGATCGTTTCCGCCGTTATGTACGTTCTTTCCATTGTTCTTGTGTTACTTATAAAAAAACAGGATATTATTGTTTATACACTGATAGTTTCCGTTGTTATTTCCACTACCATTATAGGATATCTTGTGGGGACGCTTGGGTATAGTGTTTTGATATTTATACTTATGTCCACGGTCCTCCTTATTTTCACAGAGCCTAAATATATTCTTGTATCAGGTACCGTTTCCCTGGTATCTTTACTTGCCTATACTGTCTTTTTACGGACGATTCTTTTAAAGTCGGTAGACAGTATGGTTATTTATATTGTCTACATTCTGATCTTCGTAGTAGGTCTTGTTACCCAGTACATTGTCTGCTTCAACATGAAAAAATTCATGGTGGGAATGCGCGAAAAAGCAGATGAAGCAGAGCATGCCAATCATTCAAAAATGCTTTTTCTCGGAAATCTTTCCCATGAAATCAGGACTCCCACCAATGCTATCTGCGGTATTACAGAGCTTACCCTTAAAGAAGATCTGTCACCCACGGTAAGAGAAAATGTTGTAGCCATAGAAAAGTCATGTAAGCACTTGATCACCATCATTAATGATATTCTTGATTACAGTAAGATGGAAGCGGGGGAAATAAATATCATTCCCGTTCATTATTCCCTTCGAAAGATGATCAATGATGCAACCGGCATGATCAAGCCCCAGCTTGGTGATAAGGAAGTGGATTTAAAGCTTGATATACAGGAAGATTTACCTGACAGCCTGATCGGTGATGAAACAAGGATCAGCCAGGTTATTTATAATCTATTGTCCAATGCCATTAAATTTACGGAAAAAGGTTTTATCGTATTAAAGGTTAGCGGTGAGACGGGTGATAATAATAACATCGATTTGACCGTAAGCATAACGGACAGCGGTATCGGCATTAAGAAAGAGGATGTGCCAAGATTATTTGTTTCCTTTGCTTCCATGGATTCAAAGCATTTTAAGAATCATGAGGGCACAGGCCTTGGCCTTGCAATCTGTAAGCAGATAGTTTCTCTTATGGGTGGCGATATTAAGGTTGAAAGTGCATACGGAGTCGGAAGCAAGTTTACATTCTCCATTCCTCAGAAGGTTGCAAAGGAATCCAATGTAATAAGCTACAATGCTTCCGTTGCAGTAAAAGAAGCTCCCAGGATCACGGCACCCGATGCAAAGGTACTTATAGTTGATGATAATGCCGTTAACTTAAAGGTTTCGGAAGGACTGTTAAAAACCTTCGGCCTTAAAGTGGATACATGCATGAGCGGCAGAGCATGTCTTGAAATCCTTAAAGCTCATAAGGATTATGACATTCTGTTTATCGATCATATGATGCCTGAGCTTGATGGAATTGACACTCTAAACATGATAAGAGCTGATTCCGATCCTTATATGAAGAGTGTTCCCGCCATTGCATTAACGGCCAATGTTGTAAACGGAATAAGAGATATGTTCATTTCCGAGGGCTTTAATGATTATGTACCAAAGCCCATAGACATGGTATGGATGAATGCCATTTTAAGAAAATACATACCGATCGAAAAACAAAAATAGTTTTTTTATCCTTGATATTCCGGGGATAAATGATAAAATACATAGGTATTCTATAGATTGGAGCATTTTGTAATGGAAAAAATCAGAACAAGATATGCACCCAGTCCCACAGGTAAAATGCATGTGGGAAATCTGCGTTCTGCTTTGTATGAATTTTTGGTCGCAAAGCACGCCGGCGGTGATTTCATTTTACGAATTGAAGATACGGACCAGGAACGTTTCGTGGAAGGCGCCGTTGATCTTATTAATAAAACCCTTAAGTTAACAGGCCTTACTTATGATGAAGGCCCTGATAAGGATAAGGGATTCGGCCCTTACGTTCAGTCAGAGCGTATGAAAACAGGCATTTATTTAAAATACGCCAAGGAATTGATCGAAAAAGGTGAAGCATATTACTGTTTCTGCAGCAAGGAGCGTCTTGCAACTCTTAAGACAGAAGTTGTTGACGGTAAAGAGATCACAGTATATGACAAGCACTGTTTACATCTTTCAAAAGAAGAGATCGAAAAGAACCTGGCAGATGGTCTTCCTTATGTAATAAGACAGAACAATCCTACCGAAGGAACAACCACATTCCATGATGAATTATATGGAGATATTACCGTTGATAATTCCGAACTTGATGACATGATCCTAATTAAGTCCGACGGGTATCCCACATACAATTTCGCCAATGTTGTGGATGACCATACCATGAATATCACCCATGTGGTAAGAGGTAATGAATATCTTTCTTCTTCTCCGAAATATAACAGATTATATGATGCATTCGGGTGGAAGATTCCGACATATATTCACCTTCCCCTTATTACCGATGAAAATCATAAAAAGCTTGCAAAGAGATCCGGACATGCTTCTTTTGAAGATCTGTTAAACCAGGGATTCTTACCTGAAGCAGTTGTAAATTATATTGCACTTCTTGGATGGAGCCCTGAAGATAATAACGAAATCTTTACTCTTGATGAGCTTATAAAGAAATTTGATTACAGAAGGATCAATAAGTCCCCGGCTGTATTTGATATGCAGAAGCTTCGCTGGATGAACGGCGAATATGTTCATAAGATGGACGATGATAAATTCCTCGAAGCTGCAATGCCTTATGTTTCCGAAGTGATCAAGAAGCCCCTTGATAAAAAGAAGATTGCTCTTTTAACCAAGTCAAGAATTGAAGTATATACCGATATCAAGGATCATATTGATTTCTTTGAAGAAGTACCCGAATATGATGTGTCCATGTATGAACATAAGAAGATGAAGACAGATGTTAAATCTTCTCTTGATGTTATTAATGATGTAATACCTTTACTTGAAAACTTCAACGACTTCAGTAATGATGCATTGTATGCAATGCTTTCAGAATATGTTAATGAAAAGGGTTATAAGACAGGTTTCGTGATGTGGCCTGTAAGAACCGCTCTTTCCGGAAAGCAGATGACACCTGCCGGCGCAACGGAAATTTTAGAGATTCTCGGGAAAGAAGAATCCCTTAAGCGTCTTAAGGCTGCCAAGGAGAAACTTGAGCATTCCCTTTGATCCCGAACAAAGTAAAGTGATCACCCATGAAACCGGACCTGCACTTGTATTGGCAGGCCCGGGATCGGGGAAGACATTTACACTCACACATCACATTAAATTCTTAATTGAGCGAGGCTTGTTTAAGCCGGGCGAGATTCTTGTATTAACCTTCACTAAGAAAGCTGCAGTCAGCATGGAAGAAAGATTCCATGAGATCTGTAATTTTAAATCCGTTTTTTTCGGAACATTCCACTCTTGTTTTTACAGGCTGTATATTGAATTTGTAAGATATCAAAAGATCATTTCCCCTCAGGAAAAAGCTGAAATATTAGATAAGATAACCCCAAATGATTTTACCCGGGAAGACTTAAATAATTACATATCCCGAAGAAAATCAAAGATTTATGTAAGCGACTCATTTCAAAGCGATTCAAAGCTTGATGAAGCCTTTAAAATCTACAATGAAATTCTTACAGACCGCGGTCTTCTGGATTATGATGATATTCTTTTAAACTTTCTAAATGCCTTAAATAAAAATCCCCAAATGGTCAATATAATAAAAAACAGATTTAAAGCTCTGTTGATAGATGAATTTCAGGATATAAACCATGTTCAGTTTGAGATAATAAAGCTTTTATCATCTAAGCATACTCATGTTTTTGTTGTAGGGGATGAGGATCAGTCCATATATCGATTCAGGGGAGCGGATCCAGATATCATGAAGGAATTTGAAGAGCATTTTCATCCTGAAATTTATTATCTTAATAAAAATTACCGATCAAAACCCGGAATCATTAATGCTTCTAAGGTTCTCATAAATAAAAATCAGAACAGGATTAAAGAATCCGAAATAATAAAGCTTATGAGATCGGATCTCTCGGATTTTCAGGTTAGGATCTTAAGGAGCTCCGATGAAATCGCATCCGATATAAGATCGGAAATCAGGCAAAATAAGAATAAACAATCGGCAGTATTACTAAGGACCAATAAAGATGTAAGAGGCTATGAATCGGTTTTATTAGCAGGAAACAGTGAGATATATACTCATATAGTTGATGCTATAGAAGCATATCTTGATTTTACAATTACAAAGAAGAGAGCAAGTTTATTTAAAATCCTTGATTGCCCCGAAAGAACCGGATTATTGAGAAGTTTTTTTAAGGATGATCCTGTGGATTTAAGTAAGCTTGTTCGTGCGTCCCTGGGAAGGCGATACGCAGGTGACTTAAATATATTTAAAATGCAGATCGATAATATAAATAAAATGCTTCCTGAAACCGCGATATTTTACTTAAGGAAAATAATGAAGCTTGAAGAATACTTTATAAAAACCCATTCGACTGAAAAGACTATGGAAATAAAGACTTCTTTTGATAAGATATCAAGTCTTGCAGGAGAATATAAAACCTTAAATGAATTAAGAGATCAACTTAAAATGGTACTTAAAGAAAGAGAATATAAAGTTTCTAAAAACAATATAAGAATCATGACCTATCATGCGGCAAAAGGCCTTGAATTTGATTATGTTTTTTTACCCGACATAGTGGAAGGAAAGGTCCCGAGCTTGGCAAGTCTAAGTGAAGATGCATTGGAAGAAGAGCGCAGGCTCTTTTACGTAGCCATGACCAGGGCAAAAGAAAAACTCTTTATCTATACAATAAAAAACGAAGAGAGCATTACGAAAATGCCCTCCAGGTTTTTAGATGATCTGATAATTTAGTTTTCGTCCTCGTCAAATTCAAGTTCGTCAAGGTATTCATCGAATCTGTCGCATACTGCTTCATATTCATCATCTGATTCGATGTAACGAAGTTCCGGCTCTTCGTTGGGATCATCGGGATTCTCGGAATAACCGTAGAACCATACGGTATCTTCAATTTCATTTCCTTCGTCATCAAGAGGAAGGAGAGCTATGTAATCTTTACCGTTCATATCAAAGATGGTGAAGATCTTGCATACTGTAGTACCGTCTTCAAGTTCCAGTGTAACGGTCATTTCTTCATCAAGTTCTTTATCGAATTCGTTGATATCGCTCATATTTTACGCCTTACCTTTCTTTTTGAAATCCAAGATATGGTTTTGTAGAAATATTGTAAGAAAAATAATGCCGAATAACAAGAGTTTTTCCCAAAGTTATGTTATATTGGTAAGGATAAGGTAAATCCACAGGAGAGGAGTCGGGTATGAAACTTACTAAAGTTAATTTTAAGGGATTTACAACCTATACCGATAAGGGCGGAACCTATTTCGGGATCCGCGTTGATTTCCTGAATTCTCTTAAGATCAATATCTATGACAGAAATTCCAAGAAGCTTCTGGAATCCATTGACGTGCACGAAACCATGTGCGTGGGAAATGTACTTTCTTTATATATCAAGAATTTCACCATGAAAGATAAGTGTTACAAGATCTTCTGTGACAGAAAAGAATATATAGATCCCTATGCCAAGGGAGTTCTCGGTCTTGATGAATATGGAAAGGTTATTGAAAAGTCGGATTTATATTACACAGTTCCCGAAGATAAAGAGCCAAAGGATTTTTATAAGGATGTTCCCTTAAACATACCTTTCAGCGATTCCATATTTTATGAAGCTCATGTTCGCGGACTCACAATGCTTGATAAAACCGTGGCACCGGAAAAGCGTGGTACCTTTGAAGGTGTTTCGAGAAAAGCTAAGTATTTAAAGGAACTTGGTATTACAGGGCTTATTCTTTTACCCGCATATGAATATATAGAGCGTGAAAAAGAAGATTCAATGCTTGCAAGCACCGCTTTTTTCAGAGAAAAGAAAAATATGCCAAAGCTTAATTACTGGGGCTTTAAAGAAGGCTTTTATTTTTCGCCGAAAACTTCTTTTTCCGCGGTTAAGGATGGGGCATATTCTTTTAAGTCCATGGTAAAAGCTCTTCATACAGAAGGCATAGAAGTTATCATGCTCATGTATTTTCCTCCGGAACTTAATGATGATTTTATTAAAGACGTGCTTAGATTCTGGGTTGATACATATCATGTGGACGGCTTCAGACTGGTGGGAGTAAATATACCCGTTAACTTTTTGATAGAAGATCCGTTTTTAAAGAGTACCAAGCTTATTTTTGAAAATATAGATTATAAATCTCTTGTGATAAAACCCGGACGATTTAAAAACGTGGGACTACTCTCGGAAATGTATGTAAATACCTTGAGACGATTTGTAAAATCCGATGAAGATTGCATTTCGGGCATGAGTTATTTTATAAGAGAAAATGCCGCGGGGTACGCACCGATCAGAAATATAACCGATTATTCCGGCTTTACATTAATGGATTTAGTCAGCTACAACAGAAAGCATAACGAAGATAATCTTGAAGACAATACCGATGGCACTTCCTATAATTACAGCTGGAATTGCGGAGAAGAGGGTATCAGTAAAAAACGGAGCATAAATCAGTTAAGACTTAAGCAGGTGAGAAACCTGACTCTTATCAATATGCTTTGTCAGGGTTCCCCTTTTATTACTGCGGGGGATGAATGGCTTAATACTGCAGGCGGAAATAATAATCCCTATTGTCAGGATAATGAAACAGGATGGGTTACTTATAAAAAGAATGCTTCCAATAAGGCTTTTTATGAATTTACAAGGAATCTTTTAGCCTTCAGAAAAAGACATTCGATTCTTCATCAGCCTAAGCCTTTGATGCTTTCCGATTATTTATCATGCAAATATCCTGATATTTCTTTTCATGGAACGGATAGTTTCATGATGGATCAGAATCCCTATGTAAGAGAGTTCGGTGTATTATTATTCGGCGATTACAGCAGGCAGTATGTAAAGAAAACCGAGCCTTCCATAATGGTTTTATTTAATATGAACTGGGAAGATAAGATATTTAATCTTCCGGGTACCAACGGGGAATTCAGCATAAAGCTTTTATATTCAACGGACGGAAGCACGGATGAAAGCTTCGATGAAGCCGGAGCCAAAGTGATAAAGGACAGCTTTTTCAAGGTTTCCGAGCGAAGCGTTGCAATATTATTACTTGACCGAATCAGATCAAAAATATAGAATCTATAAGAGATATTATACGGAGGTTTTACTCATGATTGACGATAAAAAAGTATTATTCAGCGGAATGCAGGCTACAGGTAATATTACCCTCGGAAATTACCTCGGAGCCCTTAAAAACTGGGTAACACTTGCCGATGAATATGAAACATTCTATTCAGTTGTAGATTTACATTCCATTACAGTCCGCCAGGATCCCGCAGAATTAAGAAAGAGAGCAAGAAACCTGCTTATGCTTTATATCGCTGCAGGTCTCGATCCTAAAAAGAACTGTATTTATTATCAGTCCCATGTAAGCGGCCATGCCGAACTTGCATGGATCTTAAACTGCTTTACCTATATGGGCGAATTAAATCGAATGACACAGTACAAGGATAAGGCTGCAAAGCATGCAGATAATATCAATGCAGGCCTTTTCACATATCCCGTACTGATGGCTGCGGATATTCTTCTTTATCAGACCGATGTTGTCCCTGTAGGAAAGGACCAGCTTCAGCATCTTGAGATCACAAGAGATATTGCTCAGAGATTTAATGCGATCTACGGAGATGTATTTACAATCCCCGAACCCTATATTGCAAAGACGGGCGCAAAGATCATGTCTCTTCAGGATCCTGAAAAGAAGATGAGTAAATCAGATGAAAATCCCAATGCTTCCATTTATTTAATGGATGATAAGGATACCATTATCAGGAAGTTTAAGAGAGCCGTTACCGATTCTCTTGCAAATATCGCTTACAATGAAGAACAGCCCGGCATTAAGAATCTGATTGATATCTATTCTGTATGCAGCGGCAAATCCATTGAAGATACAGTTAAGGAATTCGAAGGTAAGGGCTACGGAGACTTTAAGCTTGCAGTAGGTGAAGTTGTTGCCGATAAGCTTGTTCCGATCCAGGAGCGCTTCCATGAATATGAAAAGGATAAAGCATTTATTGACAGCATCATTAAAGAAAATGCAGAGAAAGCCAACTACTATGCACAGAAGACATTAAGAAAGGTGCAGAAGAAGGTTGGTTTCCCCGATAAGATAAGATAAAGATAATTTATTTAGATCTTAACTAAAAATATAAGAAGTATTTAAAGGACTTTTGCCAAATGAGGTAAAAGTCCTTTTTATTCCAATCAATCCCAAAGGCAGTTCTTTGAAAACGGTTGGATTTTAGGGAGTAAACCCAATGATTCGTAATTCTAAACAAAAAGTTTAGGAAAATTAAATTTTTATATTGATTTTTGGTATTTTTAATATATAATAAAAATCGTTTGGTTTAGAGAAAATAATAAAAAAGTTTAGTAATACAAAACGTTCCTTGATTAAGGAAAGGGCGAGAATATGAATATAGGGCATAAGATTAAACAGCTTCGAAAACAGAAGAACCTGACTCTTGAAGAACTTGCTTCAAGATGTGAGCTTACAAAGGGCTTTTTATCACAGCTTGAGAGGGATTTATCTTCACCTTCAATAGCAACCTTAAATGATATATTGGAAGCTCTCGGCTCATCGCTTCCTGAGTTTTTCAGTGAAGAAAATGTAAGCGACAAGGTTGTATTTAAGAAGAATGATTTTTTCGAAGATGAAAAAGAAAACTACTCCGTAACCTGGATCGTTCCCAATACTCAGAAGAATGAGATGGAACCCATTCTTTTAACAGTACCTTCAAACGGAGAATCCTTTGAAATGGCTCCTCACAGCGGCGAAGAGTTCGGATATGTACTGGAAGGCTCCGTAATACTTGAAATGGGAAGCAAGTCTTATTCGGTAAAGAGGGGAGAGACCTTTTATTTACAGGGTAAGGAATTTCACAAAATTAAAAATGACAATAAAAAGCCGGCAAAGATACTTTGGGTATCAACACCGCCTTTATTCTAAGAGGGAAAAATATGCATAAATTGATTCAGTTTCAGAATATTATTAAAGAATTTGACGGCCAGGTAGTGCTTAAAGGTATTAACTTAGATATCTACGAAAACGAGTTCGTTACTCTGCTCGGTCCCTCCGGATGCGGAAAGACAACACTTCTTCGAATCCTTGGAGGTTTCCTTGAACCCAATCAGGGTCGTGTTATTTTTGATGATGAGGATATTACGGATGTTCCCGCACATAAGAGAGATCTGAATACCGTATTTCAGAAATATGCATTATTTCCTCATATGAATGTTTACGATAACATTGCTTTCGGACTTCGTATCAAGAAGGAACCCGAAGATATTATCGCTCAGAAGGTTGCCCGTATGCTTAAGCTTGTAGGCCTTGAGGATTACGGTAAGAGAGGCGTAAACGAAATGTCCGGCGGACAGCAGCAGCGAGTTGCAATTGCAAGAGCCCTTGTAAATGAGCCCAAGGTCCTTCTTTTGGATGAGCCCCTTGGAGCTCTTGATCTTAAATTAAGAAAAGAAATGCAGCACGAACTTAAGAAGATTCAGAGAGAAGTGGGCATTACTTTCATATATGTTACACACGATCAGGAAGAAGCTCTTACCATGTCTGACAAGATAGTTGTCATGAAGGAAGGCGAGATTCAGCAGATCGGTACACCTACGGATATTTATAATGAGCCCGTAAACAGATATGTTGCCAACTTCATCGGCGAAAGTAATATTGTTGACGGGATCATGGTGGCAGATCACAAGGTTATTTTTGAAGATAAGACATTTGAATGTGTTGACGCAGGCTTCTCTGAAAATGAACCCGTCGACGTGGTTATAAGACCTGAAGACCTTGATATTGTTGCTCCCAGATCCGGTAAGCTTAAAGGTATCGTTAAGTCGGTATTATTTAAGGGCGTTCATTACGAAACCATCGTTGAAACAAAATCCGGTACATCCATTACCGTTAAGATGAATGTTCATGATGAAAAGCCCGTATTCAATGAAGAAGCCAATGAAATGATGTCAGCAAACGATTTCTACATCGACCTTGATGACTTAAATGAATTGACTGATGCATTTATCATTGCCCATGCGGATGCTCAGGCATGGAATCCTGATACCGACGAGCGTCTTTCGATCCATTCCGTAACATATGATGTTAAGCCTGAATATGGTAAATATCCCGTTACATTTTCAACTTTGTCAGGTACAAGTGTTACGGTCGACATGATCGTGGAAGAAGAAAACAGAGTAGTCAACTCCGAATATGAAGAAGAGATTTTCGCTGTTAACTTCTTTAAAAACGTAGATGAAATAGAAGAATCCATTGCCCTTGATACAGACTTAAAGACCTGGGCCAATGCTTCGGCATGGAGTCTTGAAGACGGTTCACCCGTAACCATTACAGATGTTATTTACGATTTTGATCCTTCAAATCTTACACCCGGTGTATATCCCGTAACATTCAGAACTGAAGGTTATGAATACAAGGTTGATACCACCGATGAAACTCACGTGGGGGATCAGGTAGGACTTAAATTCAGTCCCGAAGATTTACATATCATGACTAAGAAAGAATTTTAGGGAGAGTTTAATGAAACAATTTCGTAAAATGGTTTATCCATATTTGGTATGGAGTGGGGTAATGATCGCAATACCCATGTTTCTTATTCTTCTTTATGCTTTTACAAAAGAAGGAAACAGTGTTACCAGGTTTGCTTTTAGCCTTGTCAATTTTAAAAGATTTTTAACTGATACGGTTTTTTTGGAGGTTTTGTATCGCTCATTGAGAATTGCGATTGAAACAACCGTTATATGTATTCTTTTAGGTTATCCCGCAGCTTATTATATTGCAAAAAGCTCAGAAACCTTAAAGATGCGCTGGGTATTACTTATAACACTTCCCACCTGGATCAACATGCTTGTAAGAACCTATGCATGGACGGGAATTTTACAGGATGACGGTATCATAAACAGTATTTTAGGGTTTTTCCATTTTGCACCCGTCAAATTCATGTATACGGATTTCGCGGTAATTCTCGGTATGGTTTATAACTTCTTACCCTTTATGATAATTCAGATCTATACTTCTTTAACCAAGATGGATGTAAGCTTACTTGAAGCCGCAGCCGACCTTGGCGCCAACAGAAGAATGAGCTTTTTAAAGGTTACACTTCCTTTATCAATGCCCGGAATAATAAGCGGTATCACGTTAGTATTCTTACCCGCCGTTTCCTCATTCTTTATCCCCAGAATGCTGGGAGGAGGAAACTATGTAATGGTAGGTACTCTTATTGAATCGCAGTTTTTAACAGCCGGTGACTGGAATTTCGGCAGTGCGGTATCCCTTGTTATGGCTGTGATCATCATGATCTCCATGTATATCACCAAAAAGGTTGATAAGGGAGAACAGCTGGAAGGAGGGGTTAAGTAATATGAAAAAACAAAAACGCCCCTTCGGCACGGCATTCATGACATTTATAATCATATTTTTCTATGCGCCCATTCTTTATACCATTATATTTTCTTTTAACGAGAGCAAATCACTTACCACATTTACTGGATTTTCTCTTAAATGGTATGAAAAGATGTTTAATAATAACACAATGATGGAAGCCATGTTCTATACCATTATTGTTGCGGTGATCGCCACCATTGTTTCTACTTTTGTGGGAACCATCACGGCCATCGGTTTATCGAAATCCGGTAAGGTCGTTAAAAATGTTGTGGAACAGGTGAACCAGCTTCCCATTATGAATCCTGAAATAGTTACAGCCATCGGATTGCTTATGCTTTTCAGCGCAATTCATCTTGAGAAGGGACTTTTCACCATGCTTCTTGCCCATATAATGTTCTGTATTCCCTATGTAATACTAAGCATTATGCCTAAGCTTCGAAGCCTTAATCCCAACATAGCCGAGGCTGCCATGGATTTGGGAGCAACGCCCTGGCAGGCTCTTGTAAAGGTAATTGTTCCTCAGGTTATGCCCGGTATCATATCAGGTGCACTTATTGCTTTTACAATGTCATTTGACGACTTCGTAATTTCATATTTTGTAACGGGTAACGGTGTAAGTAATATTTCCATTCTCGTTTATACGGAGGCAAGAAGAATAAATCCTTCCATCAATGCTCTGTCCACGGTGATCGTCCTTATAATTACCGTTACGCTTACTTTTGCCAATGTAATTCCTGCAATAAAGGAAAGAAGACAAAGTAAGAAGATTTATGATTAGAAAATATTTTTTAAGGAGAATATAAATGAAAAAAGTATTATTAGCACTTGTTGCATCCATGATGATGTTATTATTCGCAGGATGCGGCTCCAAAGAAACACTTAAGATTTACCTTCCGGGTGAATACATGAGTGACGATCTTGTTCCTAATTTTGAAAAAGAATACGGATGCAAGGTTGACGTTGAATTATTTGATTCCAACGAAATGATGTACACAAAGCTCATGGCTGGCGATTCTTATGATGTTTTGATCCCTTCCGATTACATGATCGAAAGACTTATCAAGGAAGATATGTTACAGAAACTTGATTTATCCAAGATTTCCAACATGGATGTTATTGTTGATTCATTAAAGACATCCCCTTTAAATGATTTCGATGCGGACAACTCTTATTCCGTTCCTTATTTCTGGGGTACAGTCGGTATTGTTTACAACAAAAACAATGTATCAATTGAAGATCTTGAAAATGAAGGTTACGGTATCTTTAAGGATACTAAATATAAGGGTCAGATCTATATGTATGATTCCGAAAGAGATTCCTTCATGATCGCATTAAAGAACTTAGGTTATTCCATGAATACCGACAGCGAGGAAGAAATAAGCGCAGCTTACGACTGGCTTGTTGAATTAAATAAGACCATGGAACCTATCTTTGTTACCGACGAAGTAATCGATAACATGGCACAGGGAAGAAAAGATCTTGCAATCGTTTATAGCGGTGATGCAGCATATATTCTTGACGAAAACGAAGATATGGGCTTCTTTACTCCTGAAGAAGGTACCAACCTTTGGGTAGATGCAATGGTTATTCCCAAGAATGCATCCAATGTTGATCTTGCACATAAGTTCATCGATTTTGTATTAACCTATGACGAATCCTACGCAAATACAGAATCCGTTGGTTACACATCCGTTAATAAGGCTGTTTATGAAGCAGTAACGGGAGCGGATGGTCTCTACGAAGGTAACGATGCTTACATTCCCAGAACCGACAATGCCAATGACGAAGTATTCCATGATAACGAAGTTATCAGAAAGAAGATTTCCGAACTCTGGATCAAGGTTAAAGCTACCAACTAATAAAAAAGGTGATCACATTTAAGTGATCACCTTTATTTTTTATGAATAAATGCATATAGATTTATAGAATCTCATGGAAGATAATGCAGTTTGGCTTTTCGATCTTCATCTCGGGCCCGTTCATAACTATTGTTTTATCTTCAACATTCACCGTGAAAAATGTGAGAGTATCGGATTCATGGTTACAGGATACAAGATGCTTGTTATCAGGGAACAGTGCTGCATCTTTGGGATATTCACCGCTTATGGGAAGACAGAAGAGTTTATCAAGCTTTCCATCCGGTAAGATCTTAAATAAAGTAACGGAATTATCACCTGCGTTGGAGGCAACTATATATTTAAAGTCCTCTGAAATATTAAGTGCACTGGCAGCGGTTCCTGAAGTATGATAATCATTTAAAGTTGAGATATTCTGAATCTTTTCAAATTCCGGATTGTTGGGTCCCAAGTTTTTATAAGTATATACGTCGATATAATTCTTTAGTTCGTGAATTATATATAGAACTTTTCCGTCCTTTGAAAACTTGATATGTCTCGGAGCGGATTCCTGTTCACTTCTTATAATATCCACAAGATGAAGCTTTCCTGTCTTATGATCGAGTGAATATACATTTACATGGTCCATTCCAAGGTCTGCGGCAAGAAGATATTCATCATCACGGGTCATTTTTACGCAATTTACGTGGGGATGGAAATTACGATCTGCAACAGATCCCATTCCCTTTAAATAGATCTCATCGGTTATCGCGCCGACTTCACCGTTTTCTTTTAATTTAAGAACGGTTATTTTTCCGTCATGATAACCTGCCACCATAATGAATTTGTCATCATAGGAAGTTGAAAGATAGCAGCCGCGCATTCCGTTGATGGACTGGAAGTTAAGATGTGTAAGTGTACCGTCATCTTTGATCTTGTAGGATTCAATCCCGAGATCGGTTATGGAATAAAGGAATGAACGGTTGTGAGAAATGGTCATATAAGATGAATTGGATACGATAACCCGGTCTTTTTCGGTGAATCGCCCGTTTTTCATATCAACATCGTAGATTGATATACCGTATTTATTTCCCTGAGTATAACTTGAAACATATGCTACGTATTTTTTCATGATTACCTCGCTTAATTTTATATGTCTATATTAGCACATACCAATTATATATTAAATTTGTCGGTTGGAATAAATATTTTCTTTGACTAAAAATAAGTGAAAATCTTGTATAATTTTTAAAGAAAAAAATATTTATCTGTGATCTCGTTTGTGATATTATGTTTTCTGTAAAAGAAGGTAAAGAAATGAACAGGACATTTAAAGAAAAGGCGGTTTTAAAAGCCGCAACCTTTTCAAAAAAGCACAAACCCTTAAAGCCTTTTGTATTTTTGGGCCTGGGTTTACTGGTAGGCGCATACAATGTATTTCTGTATTTTAAGAATAACAGTAAGAGATACATTACCATGGGCCTGTTTGTCATGTTCTTTATTATGAGTTCAAGCTTTGCGACTCCCGAGCAGTCGGCGGATAAAGAAACTTATCTTGCGGATTCCGAATCGGTAGTTGCCGATGAGGGAGAAACTGTTGTTGCCGTAGCCGAAACAGAAGAATTTACCGACGATCTTTCAATGATCTCCAATGTGTCCGATGAAGATATCGTTTCAACCGATGTCCTTTCCGAATCTCTTGAAAATGATTTAAAGAATACCGATAATGTTGATAAATTTACAGTAAACGATCTTCTTAAAAAGAAGCAGGAAAATGAAACCGTAGTTGAAGATACGGAATCTTCTTTTGATAAAAATGCATGGAATCTTATCCTTGTCAATAAGACGCATCCCGTACCTGACGGCTATGAAGTTCCCCTTACAACCATTAAGGGCAATATGCAATGTGATGAGAGAGTACTTGATATTCTTGTTTCCATGCTCAATGCCGCAGAGGAAGACGGCGTAAATCTTATGGTTGTTTCTCCTTACAGAGATTATCAGCTTCAGAAGGTCCTTTTTGAAAGAAAGATAAATACATACATGGATTTGGGTCTTTCATATCTGGAAGCTTATAAGATTGCATCACGTAAGGTAATAGTTCCCGGAGCTTCGGAACATCAGCTTGGTATCGCATTTGATATTGTTACCGGAAGCCATACCACTTTGGATTATGAATTCGGCGATACGGAAGCCGGTAAATGGTTAAAAGAACATGGCTCCGAATACGGCTTTATCTTACGATATCCGAGAGGCAAGAATTATATTACCGGTATTGAATACGAACCCTGGCATTACAGATATGTAGGTGTGGAAGCAGCCACTTACATTATGGAAAACGACCTTACGCTGGAAGAATTTATAGAGAGTCTTGACTAAAGATAATCTGAGATAAATCTTATGCTTATGTTTAAATGCTCATTCGGAATCGTCCGCATGAGCATTTTGCTTGATACATATATAATAAAAGGAATTCAGAATGAACAATTACGAATTATTAAAAACGGAAGGAAGAGCTAAAAGAGGACGATTCCATACCGTTCATGGTGATATTGAAACACCTGTGTTTATGAATGTCGGAACAGCGGCAGCCATTAAGGGCGCTGTTTCCACTCAGGATTTATATGAAATAGGCACTCAGGTGGAATTATCAAATACCTATCATCTTCATGTACGTCCAGGGGATCAGCTTATAAAGAAAATGGGCGGCCTTCATAAATTCATGAACTGGACAAAGCCCATTCTTACGGATTCAGGCGGATTTCAGGTATTTTCCCTTGCGGGACTCCGAAAAATAAAGGAAGAAGGCGTTACCTTTCATTCTCATGTGGATGGACGCATTATTTTTATGGGTCCCGAAGAAAGCATGCAGATCCAGTCGAATCTCGGCAGCACCATTGCCATGGCTTTTGATGAATGTCCTTCAAGTGTAGCTGACAGAAAATATGTAACCGATTCCGTTGACCGTACTACCAGATGGCTTGAACGATGCAAGAAAGAAATGGATCGTTTAAATTCACTTCCGGATACAGTCAATAAAGATCAGATGCTTTTTGGTATCAACCAGGGAGCCGTTTATGCGGATATAAGGATCGAACATGCGAAGAGGATCTCTGAGCTTGATCTTCCGGGATATGCGGTGGGAGGACTTGCCGTAGGCGAAACTCATGAAGAAATGTATCATATATTAGATGAAACGGTACCTTATCTTCCTAAGAATAAGCCCACGTATTTAATGGGTGTCGGAACTCCCATAAATATTCTTGAAGGAGTGGACAGAGGTATTGATTTCTTCGACTGCGTATATCCTTCAAGAAACGGCCGCCACGGTCATGTTTATACCAAATTCGGTAAACTCAATCTGTTTAATGAAAAGTATGAGCTTGATTCCCGTCCAATAGAAGAAGGCTGCGGCTGTCCCGCATGTAAGCATTATACAAGAGCTTATATAAGACATTTGCTTAAAGCAAAAGAAATGCTCGGCATGAGACTTTGTGTTCTTCATAATCTTTATTTCTACAATCATCTTATGGAGGATATAAGAACCTCTCTTGATGAAGGCAGATTTGCTTCTTATAAAAAAGAAGCCATTGATAAAATGCTTCATGGGCAGGATTAATATTAAAATTTCTTAAACTCACTTGATAGACGTGATGTTCTACGTTATCATGTAATAGATTAATTTTGGAGGTAACTTAAATGGCACTTTTAGCAGCAGGTACCGAGATGAGTTTGGCTTCATCCATAGGAGGCCTTGTAATTCCTCTCGCTATATTATTTGTATTTATGTATTTCATGATCATCAGACCTCAGCGTAAAGAGCAGAAGAAGATGTCTGAAATGCTTTCAACTTTGGCTGTTGGCGATTGCGTTCTTACAAGCAGCGGATTTTACGGAGTAGTCATCGATATCAACGATGATACTGTTATTGTGGAGTTCGGAAATAATAAGAATTGCAGAATTCCCATGCAGAAAAGCGCAATTTCACAGGTTGATAAAGCTGAATAATGAATTGAAGCCCCTTTTTTCAGGGGCTTTTTTCATGTCCGCTTTTTCTTTATAAATTCTTATTGAATTTTTGCGGGATATGTAATAAGATAATTTAAAATCTTTCATACTGTACCACGTTAAAATTTTAAACCGAGACAGAGAGACGAGGAAGAAATGGATTATAATATTACATGCATTCCCGGTGACGGTATAGGACCCGAGATAGTAAATGAAGCAAAAAAAGTACTTACGATTGTTGCCTATGAATTCGGACACAAGTTTCTTTTTAAAGATATATTGATGGGCGGAGCATCCATTGATGTTCATGGCATACCCTTGACGGATGAAGCCATTGCCGATGCCAAGGCTGCCGATGCTGTGCTTATGGGTTCCATCGGAGGGGATACCAATACATCTCCCTGGTATAAGCTGGAACCTTCAAAGAGACCAGAAGCGGGTTTACTTAAAATAAGAAAAGAATTAGGCCTTTTTGCCAATTTACGTCCCGCGCTTTTATATAAGGATCTTTCCGATGCATGTGTACTTAAAACAGAGACCAGTAAAGACGGTTTCGACATGATCATAGTGAGAGAACTTACCGGAGGTCTTTATTTTGGTAAGAGAGAGACTGTTGTAAAAGACGGAGTCCGAGTTGCCACCGATACTCTTACATATTCGGAAACCGAAATAAGAAGAATTGCCATTAAGGCTTTTGAAATAGCAAGAAAAAGAAGATGTAAAGTGACAAGCGTCGATAAGGCCAATGTCCTTGATTCATCAAGACTCTGGAGAGCAGTCGTCAATGAAGTTGCAAAAGATTATCCCGATGTGACTCTTGAACACATGCTGGTTGATAATTGCGCGATGCAGCTTGTTAAAGATCCTAAGCAGTTTGATGTAATCCTTACGGAAAACATGTTTGGTGACATCCTTTCCGACGAAGCCAGCATGATAACAGGCTCCATCGGAATGCTTGCAAGTGCCAGCTTAAATGAGACTAAATTCGGTTTATATGAACCAAGCCACGGCTCAGCTCCTGATATTGCGGGAAAGAATATCGCAAATCCCATTGCCACCATTCTTTCTGCGGCAATGATGCTTAGATTCAGCCTGGATTTAACAGAGGAAGCCGATGCAATAGAGGAATCCGTTAAGAAGGTACTCTCATACGGATACAGAACCGGTGATCTGTATACCGGAAGAGATAATGAAATAAAGGTAAGTTGTTCGGAGATGGGTGATCTGATCGCCGACAACATTTAGGAGGATTTATGAACAGCGAAAACGTTAAATGCGGAACCCAGCAGGCACCTCACAGAAGTCTGTTTAATGCACTGGGATTTACGGAAGAAGAAAGAAAGCGTCCCATGATCGGTATTGTTTCTTCTTACAATGAAATAGTACCCGGTCATATGAATCTTGATAAGATAGTTGAAGCTGTAAAGATGGGTGTTGCCATGGCAGGCGGTATGCCTGTAGTATTCCCCGCAATTGCAGTATGTGACGGTATTGCAATGGGTCATGTAGGCATGAAATATTCCCTTGTAACAAGAGATCTTATTGCCGATTCCACTGAATGTATGGCTCTTGCTCATCAATTTGACGGACTCGTTATGATCCCCAATTGTGATAAGAATGTTCCCGGCCTTCTTATGGCTGCGGCACGTGTAAATATCCCTACCATCTTCGTATCCGGCGGCCCCATGCTTGCAGGTCATGTAAACGGACAGAAGAGAAGCCTTTCATCAATGTTTGAAGCAGTTGGTGCTGTTGCTGCCAATACCATGACACTTGATGAACTTAAGAATTTCGAAGAAAATGTGTGCCCTACCTGCGGTTCCTGCTCAGGTATGTACACTGCCAATTCCATGAACTGCTTAACCGAAGCACTTGGTATGGGACTTCGCGGAAACGGTACTATTCCTGCGGTATACAGTGCAAGAATCCGTCTTGCAAAGCACGCCGGAATGCAGATCATGAAGCTTGTTGAAAACAATATCCGTCCCAGAGATATCATGACGGAAAAAGCATTTATGAATGCTTTAACCGTAGATATGGCATTGGGATGCTCCACCAATTCAATGCTTCATCTTCCTGCAATTGCTCATGAAGCAAAGGTAAATTTGAATCTTGATATTGCTAACGAATTATCCGAAAAGACTCCCAATCTGTGTCACCTTGCACCCGCAGGTCCCACATATATGGAAGACTTAAATGAAGCAGGCGGTGTTTACGCCGTTATGAATGAATTAAGTAAAAAGAATCTTCTTAACCTTGACTGCCTTACTGTTACAGGTGAAACAGTGGGTGAGAATATTAAGAATGTAAGAAATCTTAATACGGAAGTTATCAGAACCGTTGAGAATCCTTATTCCGAAACCGGTGGTATTGCAGTATTAAAGGGCAATCTTGCTCCCGAAGGTTCCGTTGTAAAACGTTCTGCAGTTGTAGCAGAAATGATGGAACATACCGGTCCTGCAAGAGTATTTGATTGTGAAGAAGATGCCATCGCTGCGATCAAAGGAAAGAAGATTAAAGAAGGCGATGTTGTTGTTATCAGATATGAAGGACCTAAGGGCGGCCCGGGTATGAGAGAAATGCTTAATCCTACATCTGCAATTGCAGGTATGGGACTTGGTTCCACTGTAGCACTTATTACTGACGGTCGTTTTTCGGGCGCATCCAGAGGCGCATCCATCGGTCATGTTTCACCTGAAGCATATGCCGGCGGTCCCATCGGACTTGTTGAAGAAGGCGACATGATCCATATTGATATTCCAAATCACATAATCGAGATGCTTGTGGATGATGCAACACTTGCGGAAAGAAAGAAGAATTTTGTAAGAAAAGACTGTCCTGTTCAGGGCGGATATTTAGAGAGATACAGAGAGCTTGTTACCAGTGCCACTACAGGTGCGGTTTTAAGAGTTCCCAATAACTAGGAGGCTTTCATGCAGTTAACCGGTGCAGAAATCGTAATTGAATGTTTAAAAGAGCAGGGTGTTGATACTGTTTTCGGATATCCCGGAGGCACTATCTTAAATGTTTATGATGCTTTATATAAGCATAAAGAAATAAATCATATCCTTACATCTCATGAGCAGGGTGCTTCCCATGCGGCAGACGGATATGCAAGAGCCACGGGTAAAGTTGGTGTCTGTATGGCAACCAGCGGCCCCGGTGCAACGAATCTTGTTACAGGTATTGCAACGGCTTATATGGATTCTGTTCCCGTGGTTGCAATCACAGCCAATGTTGTGCTTCCCTGGCTTGGTAAGGATACTTTCCAGGAAGTTGATATTGCCGGCGTAACAATGCCCATTACAAAGCATGGTTATATTGTTAAGGATGTTACCAAGCTTGCTGATACCATCAGAAAGGCTTTCTTTATAGCAAAGAGCGGACGTCCCGGCCCCGTGCTTGTGGATATTACCAAGGACGTAACCGCAGCTAAATGTGAATATACTCCCAAGCCTGTAAAAGAAATTGAAAGAATCAACCGTTTTACGGATGAAGATCTTGAAAAGGTTGTAAAGCTTATAAAAGGAAGCAAAAAGCCCTTCATCTATCTTGGCGGCGGTGCCATCATAAGCGGTGCTTCCGAAGAAGTAAAAGAATTTGCAGAGCTCATTGATGCACCTGTATGCGATACCTTAATGGCCAAGGGCGCTTTTGATGGAAAGAGCGAGCGTTATACCGGAATGATCGGAATGCATGGAACCAAAACCAGTAATCTGGGGGTAAGTGACTGCGACCTTCTTATTGCTTTAGGCGCAAGATTCTCAGACCGTGTTGTTGGTAATGTAAAGACATTTGCAAGCAAAGCAAAGATCGTTCATTTTGATATAGATGCAGCTGAAATCGATAAGAACATAAAGACCAACGCTTCCGTTGTGGGTGATTTGAAAGACAGTTTATCAAAGATAAATAAGATGCTTGATAAACAGGATCACTCCGAATGGATGGCACATATTAAAGAATTGAAGGAAAAATATCCTTTATCTTATGACAGATCCAAGCTTACCTGTCCTTATATCATCGAAGAGACCGACAGAGTAACAGACGGAAAAGCGATAATTACAACAGATGTAGGACAGCATCAGATTTGGGCATCACAGTATTATAAATATACTGAGCCCAGAACATTTTTATCATCAGGCGGACTCGGTACCATGGGATATGGTCTTGGCGCATGTATCGGTGCCAAAGTCGGCCGTCCCGATAAAATCTGCATAAACATAGCAGGTGACGGATGCTTCCGTATGAATATGAATGAACTTGCAACTGCATCAAGATTTAACATTCCTGTTATTGATATTATTATCAATAACCATGTACTTGGAATGGTACGCCAGTGGCAGACCTTATTTTATGAAGGAAGATATTCGCAGACCGTATTAAATGACAAGGTTGATTATTGCAAGGTCAGTGAAGGACTTGGCTGCGATGCCTACAGAGTTTCCAAGAAAGAAGAATTTGCAAAAGTTCTTGAAACAGCCATAAAGAACAACCGTCCCGCCGTAATTGAGTGTATAATCAATGAAGACGATAAGGTATTCCCCATGGTTCCCGGCGGATCACCCTTAAGCGATGTATTTGACGAGAAGGACTTACAGAATAAATAAATGAAAAAAAGCCTTGCTATATTATTTTCATCAATAATAATAGGTATTTTAACGATCGCCATTATTTTTTACATTCTTACGGTAATCACTTATAAAGGTGGGTTTCCTTATAATACCTGGGTTAACGGTGTTTATTGCACCGGAAAAACCGTTGATGAGGTAAATAACGAGCTGGTAGCCCTGTATGATCCCGGTGAAATAACCATAACATCCGACTATGGCAAAGAAGAGGTCATTTCTCTTTCTCATTTTGTTGAGAAGGTAGATTTCAGAGATTATTTAAATTATCTATCATCAGGAACCAATCCATATTTATGGTTCATTAATTTAAAGAACTGGTTTTCGCAAAAAGAAATCGAGCCTTCAGTTACCTATAATCGGGAAATGGTTGAATTATATTTGTCACAATCGGATTTATTTAAAGCATTCTCCGAAGAAAAAGAAAGAAAATGCTATATAAGAAGATCTCCCGCCGGCGCCTATGAATTATATAAGGATGATACACCCTTAATAGATAAAGATTCTTTATATGACAAGGTTTATGAAAATCTCTATAAGGGTGCCGTAATAACCGTTGATGATATTTATTTTTCTGAACCTGACTATAAAGAGGCATCGGAAGCAGCCATAAAAGAATGGGACCTGGTTTCTGATTTCTTTGAAACAAAGATCATTTATGATTTCGGCGATGAGATGGTTCCCATTGATTCGACAGTCTTATCGGAATTCGTGACACTGTCCGATGACAACACGTTTTTAAGGGATTCAGAGGGGAATTTATTACTTTCCGAAAAGAAAATAGAAGAGTATGTATCAGGGCTTTGCTCTAAATATAATACATATTTAAAAGAGCGTAAATTTACAACACATGACGGTGTCGATAAGGTAATAGCACATTCCTATTACGGTACTGAGATCGATATCTCAAAAGAGAAGAAATATCTTGTTAATGCAATAAAAACTGGTATTTCGGAAGAGCATATTCCGGCCTATATTAAGGAGCCTTTTCACAGAGGATTAAATGATATAGGTGATGAATATATAGAGGTGGATCTCACAAATCAAAAGCTTTTTTACATAAAGGACAATGTGACGCAGCTTGAAACGGATGTGGTAACAGGTAAGCCTGACGGTCATTCAACACCCGAAATGGTATGCTTCGTATATAAAAAGCAGAAAAATGCAGTGCTTGTGGGAGAAGATTACAGATCGCCCGTATCATACTGGATGCCCGTACATAAAGGGATAGGTCTTCATGATGCTACCTGGCAGAAAAAGTTCGGTGGCGACAGATTTCTGACCCATGGTTCTCACGGCTGCATCAACATGAAAAAGGAAGATGCCAAATGGCTCTTTAATGAAATAGAAGTGGGTATTCCCGTAATAATCTATAAATAGTAATTTTTGCGTTTTGCATAAAAAGAATATAAAGATTTTAGGAGGACGAAAAAGTGGCAAGAGTTTACAACTTTTCAGCAGGACCGGCTACAATGCCTGTACCTGTATTGGAAGAAATAAAGGAGGAACTTCTGGATTACAAAGGAAGCGGCATGAGCGTTATGGAAATGTCTCACAGATCCAAGGTGTTCCAGACTATTTTGGAAGAAGCTGAACAGGATTTAAGAGATTTAATGAACATTCCCGACAATTACAAGGTATTGTTCATTCAGGGCGGTGCAACACTTCAGTTTGCCATGCTTCCCATTAACTTAAAGAAAAATGGTGTATTCGATTATATCGTAACCGGTCAGTGGTCAAAGAAGGCTGCGGAAGAAGCTAAGAAATTTGGTAAGGTTAATATCGTTGCAACAAGCAAGGACAAGAATTTCTCATACATTCCCGATTGTTCCGACCTTCCTATTGATGATGATGCGGACTATGTATATATCTGTGAAAATGAAACTGTTCACGGTACTACTTTCCAGACCCTTCCCAATACAAAGGGTAAGATCCTTGTATCCGATCAGTCCTCCATGTTTTTATCAAAGCCCGTTAACGTATCGGATTACGGTGTGATCTACGGCGGTGTTCAGAAGAATGTAGGACCTGCAGGTCTTGCAATCGTGATCATCAGAGAAGATCTTATCAATGAAAATCTCGATGAATCAGTACCTACCTACTTAAGATATGATATTCATGCAAAGAACGATTCTTTATATAATACTCCCAACTGCTGGGCTATTTATGTATGCGGTAAGGTATTTAAGTACCTTAAGTCCATCGGCGGTCTTGAAAAAATGGCTGAGATCAACAAGGAAAAGGCTAAAATCCTTTATGACTTCCTTGATGAAAGTAAGCTTTTCAAGGGAACAGTGGATCCTTCCGTTCGTTCTCTTATGAATGTTCCTTTCATAACCGGAAGTGACGAAAAGGATGCCGATGTTGTAGCTAAGACTAAGGCTGCAGGTTTTGAAAATCTTAAGGGACACAAATCAGTCGGAGGCTTACGTGCTTCCATCTACAATGCCATGCCCAAGGAAGGCGTTGAAGCATTGGTTGAATTCCTGAAGAAATATGAAAAGGAGAATGCGTAATGTTTAAGATTAATTGCCTTAATCCCATTTCTAATATCGGATTAAAGAATTTTACCAACGACTATGATGTAGTTGATGATGTTAATGTTGCTGACGGTATTCTGGTTCGTTCTGCTTCTATGCATGAAATGGAACTCCCCGAAAAGCTTCTTTGCGTAGCAAGAGCAGGTGCCGGTGTTAACAATATTCCTCTTGATAAGTGCGCTGAAAAAGGTATTGTGGTATTTAATACACCCGGTGCCAATTCAAACGGCGTTAAGGAACTTGTGCTTGCCGGAATGCTTCTCGCAGCAAGAGATGTAGTAGGCGGTATCAGCTGGGTTAAAGAAAATAAAGATAATGCTGACATTGCAAAAGTGGCTGAGAAGGAAAAGAAGAACTTTGCCGGAACCGAGATCATGGGTAAAAAGCTTGGCGTTATCGGTCTTGGTGCCATCGGCGTTAAAGTAGCTAACGCAGCTCAGTCTCTCGGAATGGAAGTATATGGTTACGATCCTTACCTTTCCGTTAATGCTGCATGGAATCTTTCAAGAAGTGTTAAGCATGTGATCAATGTAGAAGATATTTATTCAGAATGCGATTATATCACCATTCACGTTCCCGCTCTTGATTCAACCAAGGGAATGATCAACAAGGATGCCATCAAGCTCATGAAGAAGGGCGTAAACATTCTTAACTTTGCTCGTGATGTTCTTGTTAATGAAGATGACTTGCTTAAGGGCCTTGAAGAAGGCAAGATCGCTCATTACGTATCTGACTTCCCCAATCCCAAGGTTGCAGGAAAACCCGGATGCATCGTGATCCCTCATCTTGGCGCAAGTACAGAAGAATCCGAAGATAATTGTGCTGTTATGGCTGTTAAGGAATTAATGGATTATCTTGAAAACGGTAATATTGCAAATTCCGTTAATTATCCCGCATGTGATATGGGTGTATGCCAGACTGCAGGACGTGTTATTGTCTTCCATAAGAATATTGCCAACATGATCACCAAATTCACCGCAATCTTCGGTGATAAGGGAATCAATATCAGCAATATGTTAAATAAATCCCGCGGAGATTATGCAGTAACAATGTTAGATATTGAAGATGCTGCAACCGATGAAATCGTAAATGCTTTAAGTGCAATAGACGATGTATTCCGTGTAAGAGTTGTAAAATAACAAAAAGAAAGGGCTTCTTTCGAAGCCCTTTTTTAAACTGTTAAAATTGTTCGAAATCCATGGGATCTCCATACTTACTCATGTTACCCATGGTGGACTGGAATTTGCGTTCGGTTTCCAAAGCCGCATCTGAAGCTCCGTCCATATAATCTATAAAAATATCTTCAACGGGGCGATTAAGTTCCCTGGAAAGTTCTTCCATAACAGGCTTGAGCTTTTCAAGCTGAAATGAAATTCTTGTTTTCTGAGGATCAATCCCGTTTAAAACCTTGTCGGCATACTCGCTGACCTTAGTAAAAATATACTGTTTTTCGTTTTCCATAAAAACCTCCTATGGACTTGAATTACGTATACTAATATATCATATTTTGAATTAAAAAGATGTTTTTTTAAATGTACAATATTGAGGAGATTACATTATGGCAATCATTAGACCCTTTATGGCAGTAAGACCGAAGAGCGGGCTTGAATCAGAGATTTCATCCCTTCCCTATGATGTTTTTAACAGATCCGAAGCAAAAGAATATGTAAAGAGTCATAAGAATTCTTTTTTAAAGATTGACAGAGCGGAATCCACCATGCCCGATTCCGTTGATACATATGATGATGCCGTTTATGATAATGCCGTAAGAATATATAACGACATGAAGTCCGAAGGGCTTTTTGTTAAGGATAGTAAGCCCTGCTTTTATCTCTATGAAGAGATAATGGACGGACGGTCTCAAACAGGGCTTGTATGTACTGCAGGCGTTGATGACTATGTTGGAAACGTAATAAAAAAGCATGAAAATACCAGAGCTGATAAAGAGATCGACAGAATTAAACATGTGGATCGACTTTCAGCTCAGACGGGCCCCATATTTTTAGCATGCCGCGATAATACACGATTACAGGATATTTTTACCGAAGTTAAAAAGAATCCGCCTTATTTTGATTTTACGGATGAATACGGGATCACGGAAAAGGGTTATCTGATTGATGATGATTCTTTAATAAAAAGGATCCTTGAGCTTTTCGGAAATATAAATGAACTCTATATTGCGGACGGACATCATAGATGTGCCTCAGCGGCAAAAGTCTGCTTAAAAAGAAGAGAAGAGTCTTCTGTATTTGATGGATCCGAAGAATTTAATTATATTCTTTCCATGGTTTTTCCCGCATCCGAATTAAAGATTATGGATTATAACCGTGTTATTAAAAAACTTAATATGACAAGGGAAGAGTTTTTGCAGAAGTTAAGTAAGAAGTTTTTTGTTACGGAAATAGAAAACTCATTAAATAAGCCCGATAAAAAAGGTGATATCTATATGCTTTTTAAGGAAAAGGAGTATTTGATCCGATTAAAGGATGAATATAAAGAAGAGGGTCCCGTAGAAACTCTTGATGTATCGGTGCTTCAGAAACATGTTCTTTCCGAAATCCTTGGAATTATCGATCCAAAAACCGATTCAAATATCGATTTTGTGGGCGGAATAAGAGGCGTAAAAGAACTTAAGAAAAGGCTTGATACTGATGCGGAAGTTTGTTTTTCAATGTTTCCCACTTCTTTGGAAGAGCTTTTTAATGTGGCAGATGCCGGTTTACTCATGCCGCCCAAATCCACATGGTTTGAACCTAAGCTTCGAAGCGGTTTGTTTATCCATGAAATTTAAATATTTCCTTGAAAATTATTCCGTGGCATTTTATAATAACGGAGTGCTTCCGTGGCTCAGTTGGTAGAGCAACGCATTCGTAATGCGTGGGTCGCCGGTTCGAGTCCGGCCGGGAGCTTTAGAAGAGAATCCTTTGTGATTCTCTTTTATAATACCCTTTCACTTTAACGCTTCACAACGACAAATTGATAAATAATGTACGTCACAGAAAGACATTTGTCTATTGTGAGAAGAAAAACGCCTTTTTTTCACTAATTTTTGGCACTTTTTGAAGGAGTCTTTTTGTTGAATGGGTAGAATCACTATGCTAAAATTAGATTTAACATTTAGCGGTAATAAACATAAGGGAGAATAAAATGGCTCAGTTATGGGGAGGTCGTTTTCAGAAAGAAACCGACAAAAAAGTATATTCTTTTAATGCATCCATATATTTTGACAAGCGTCTCTTTGAGCGTGATATTGAAGGAAGTATAGCTCATGCAACCATGCTTTCAAAATGCGGCATCATTGAGCCTTCAGAATCGGAAAAGATAGTTGAAGGCCTTTTTAAAATAAGAGATTCGGTTGAATCCGGCGAACTTCTTATAACAGATGAATATGAGGATATTCATTCTTTTGTTGAAGCAAATCTCATTAAATTGATCGGTGATACAGGTAAGAAACTTCATACGGGAAGAAGCCGAAACGATCAGGTTGCACTTGATATGC